>Ga0208756_100084_pt1 | contig 60020 bp, 54 predicted proteins | sample LakWasMe73_LOW10_2_FD_183901 | JGI IMG/M metagenome (GOLD analysis project Ga0208756, IMG submission 183901) | Freshwater sediment methanotrophic microbial communities from Lake Washington under simulated oxygen tension - Sediment Metagenome... | ecosystem: Environmental > Aquatic > Freshwater >... | reverse complement strand
TTTGCCCATTGGAGTGTATGCCCAGCTTATTAATTGAAAGAAGCATCTTGAAGAGCCGTATGAATCGAGAGGTTCACGTACGGTTCTGTGAGGAGCAGGGGGTGAAATTCCCCTTGCTTACTCGACTGTGCGCATACCTTTATTCGCTTTTATCAGTAATCTTTTTTAGTTGCTGTTTAATTTCTTTTAATTCATGCGCAATTCGGCCAACATAATTGTCTGGAGGTGAAAGAACGCTTGTTCCTGATACTCCCGAAAAGGATAGATTAAATTTCTTTATAACTTTACTATCGTCAATGTCATAATAGGTAACTTGAATTATTATATTATCATCGCGCTTTTCTGCATTTTTTTGCGATAAATCTGTAATGAAAAATTTGTAAAACTGATTCGAATAAAAATTTTCTAAGCCATCTTTTATAATGCCTTTTTTCTTGATTTCAAAATGTTGATTATCGTAAAATTCAAAATCTTTCAGAATTTCGAACTTGACATTTTTCGCATGTCCTAATCCGGAGTTTTTGAAAACAATGTAAACAAAACTTGCGTCAGCTTCTGCTCTTTCGAAAAAGATATTTATATCAGGAGTATTTTGAAATTTTCTGATTTTCCTTGTTTCAGAAACCAGCTTCCATGTCAGTATGGAATAAACGATGGTCGATAATGTAACCAACCCCGAAAAAATTATCTGTAAGATGTTGTTCATATTTGTCAGAGATTAATAAGGTTGCGCACAACGGTACGGCTTGGCGATGTGGCGGTATTTGAAAATCGTCAGCCCGGAACCGCTGCTAAATTTATAAATAAAAGTTCATTGTTTATTCTATAGCTTGAAGTTATTCGTCGTCTGGAACTATAGCCGATTAGCGAACAAAAAGCTGAGAATATATTCGTCACCCCGCCATATTGCCAAACCGCCTGTTAGCGGTTGTACAGTTGAGTTCAAAATAAGTGTCATAGTTTAAGTGATCTGTATTGAATATGTCTTTTAAATATTTCAAGTGAAACGTTACTATGCTTAAAACCTTTATACTTTTGACTTACTTGGTAGTCATCAAAATATTTTAGAATCTTTGATACTGATGTGTCAAAGTAAAATGAGACATTGATAATTTTATTTTTATTCAACGCATTTTTAACTTCTACTTGATTGGATATTGTCCAACCATTAAATTCACGTTTTAATGTTTCAGAAAGTGACTTCATTTCTTTGCCTAAACTGTCAATATTCTTCAAATATTTTACAAGAAGTAATGTGTCGGTATAAAAAGTAGTGTCTGTCTGGTATATAATATTTTCTTTTGAAACATTTTCATAATGCAAATCAAAACTGTCTATTAGATCATAATAGGTTGAGAGTAATTTTACATAATCTTTATTAGATAGACAGTTACTGAACGAACTGTCCAAGTCACTAAAATTTATAATGTGATAATCCGCGTTATTAAGCAATGTGTCTTTCAGATAATGATGTACTAATTTTTTGGCTTTTTCTGACCGATACTTATTTTCGGGTGTAATGCTCTTGTTATTCGCTTTGTCTTTGGTTTTGCATGAGGAAATAAAAATAATTACCCAAAGGCAAAACATTTTTAATAAATACCTGCTATTATTATATTTTCTCAAAGTTATGTCTCCGATTTATTTAATATTAGGTGGTTGATGTTGTATAACCGCTAACACTTAAAAGTAGGTAAATTTTGTGCATCAGGCAAATCCGACAAAAATCGCAATGAATTGGTTTTCAATTATACTATTTTACGTTTTTGGGGTAGATGCTTTTTTAGAATGGTGTTGCCATCTACCCAAAAAACGCAAAGCATCTACCCAGAATGCGCAAAGGACTTACCAGTTAAGCCTGTCCAACGGACTCTCAATTCGCCCAATATCTTTTTTGCTTACATGGGTATAACGCATAGTGGTTTTTATGCTGTTATGCCCCAGTAATTCCTGTATAATGCGGATATCCGTTCCACTCTCCATCAGGTGCGTGGCATAACTATGCCGCAGCATATGAATGCTTCCCTTTTTTGTTATACCCGCATTTTTCTTGGCATCGTGTAATATTTTTTGCGCACTCCGCACACTATACCTCTCACCCGAAGGGCTTTCAAAAAGATAATTGCGCGGTTTATATGCCTGGTAATAGATCCGCAGCGTTTCTAATAATTTCTTCGAGAGCGGAACCATCCTGTCTTTCTTGCCTTTTGCTCCATGTATGTGTATCATCATCCGCTTGCTGTCTATATCTGTTAATTTCAGATGAATGATTTCACTCACCCGCAAACCTGCTGCATAGCCTGCCATCAGAATAGTTTTGTGTTTAATATTGGCAACCCTTCTGATCAAATTCAGCACTTCCTCTTCTGCCAGCACATCCGGCAGTTTAAAAGGTTTTTTGGGCCTTGGCAGGTCGTAAAACGCTTTCTCCCTGCCAGCCACTTTTTCAAAATAAAACTTAAGGGCATTTACAGAGGTATGTACTTTGGTTTCACTGCACCCCTGCTTTTCTAAGAGCCATAACAGGTAACTCATAACCTGTTCTTTGGCAAGCTCATTCACCCACTTTCTTCCCAATAACCGTAAAAGCTGGTGAAACTCGTTGCAGTAATTACGGATGGTATTGGTACTATAGCCTTTCAGCACCAGCATATTGCGTAAGGCGGTTAATGCCAGCAGGTTATCTTCAGTTAATGGAAACTGCCTGATAATTTGAGCAGTAGCGGCCGAAATAGCCCGTACAGGCTGCGGCACAAGGGCCTTGCGCTGCTGTAAATAATTTCTTACTAAAGCCGTATCAATCACTGCTTTATTTTTCAGAAACGCTGCCAATGCAGTATAAGATTCTTTTTTACACGGTATATACCAGCACCTGTGTGTTTGGCTCCACTTTACCTGTGGCACCTGTTTGATGATGTTATTAATGGCGTTACCCGCGGTAAAGAAAATACCAATACATTCTTCTCCCCGGTGGAAAAAAGGTTTTAGTACAATGGTTTGCATAACAACAGTATTTAAGACGATAGTATCTCAGGGGATTACTGTTGAAACTTAAAATTAACGTGTTATGCGATTTAAATTTATATACTGCTGTATTTTTTTTCAAATCTTTTTAAAACACATAGATACATAGTGGAAAACAAAAAGAAAATATAGCATTCAAACTATATGCCCTCTTTCCTGACCTATGTAACTATGTGTTTATTAGCACAACACATTAAATTAAATAGATGTTACCCTTGCCCGGGGAATATATAAAGCCAATGCAGCTTAAATGGATCATCCTGTTGTTTTAAATTGTGAACTGTTACTTTTTTTAGTGCCGCACAATAAATTTTTTGATGACACTTTTCGTAGATAAAAAATACATGCCATCAGGCAGTGATGCAGTAGAGATATGATTTAGCATGCCTGCTTTATCAATGCACAATTTACCTGCGCTATTGTATACTTTGATCCCATTGAGTGTTTTTGTAAAAGAGAGGGTACTCTGGCAAGGGTTCGGATAAAGAGATATAGAATTTTGAAGTGCCACATCAATGGTAGCGGTTATTACTCCGGTTGTAAACGAAAATATCTGCGACCATTTGCCTTTTCCCGCAACATTTACCCCGTTTACTCTCCAATAATATTTTGTTCCCGATTGCAGGGTGCCTGATATTGTTTGATAACTGGTTGCACCGGTAACCGACTGATCGGTTACAATATTGGTAAAAAGGGTGTCGGCGGATACCTGTATCCTGAAACTATCCGGCATACATTTATGTGTCCAGGTTAGCGTTGTATTCTGCGATATATTAGTAGCGCCATTTGCGGGTGTTAGTAAACTGCTTTGCAAAGGCGTGTTTACAGGCAGGGTAGACTTTATTATTCCCCCGCCATTTGCATTAAGGCCATACAAGTAACCACAGTCATCAATAAACATGCTATTAAAAAAATAAGACAAACTGTTAACGGTAACCACTCTTGTAAATACGGTATTGCTGTTCCATCCTGTAGCACCGAAAGAACCTATCCATAAGCCTTGTGTGGTGGTAAAACTTCCAGATGTAATGTTACCATAGAGGTTGCCCCTGTTGTCAAATGCCATGGAATTAAAGCTTGTATAATCGGGCAGATTATTAAACGCAAACATTTGGGTGCCATTATTTGTACTGGATGAACCAAAAAAGTTCTTGGCAATTTGCGATCCGTTACTCTGTCCGTGAGTTCCTCCGGAGAAAATGTAGTCTGTATATGGATCTATTATCACACTTTCATTTCCTTGTGCGCTTAACGCAGAACCTGCTGTTAGTGAGCTGAAGGTGCCTGCTGTGCCACCCTGTGTTGACCGGTACAATCCTCCCGTTTCAGTTCCAAGAAATACATGGTTATGTGAGTTGATGGCGAGTCCGTAAGCTTTGTCGCCATTTGGCGGAGGGTTTAAGTTATTGGTAAAAGCGCCGTGGTTTACACTGGATGAAATATTTGTTTGATATTGCCCAAAGGAGTTGGCTACAAAAAGTTTACCTGTGCCGTCTTCCGCTATATACGGATAGCCATCGTTGGGCGTAACAATTGTTGTTTCTTTTATCCAGTTGGCACCGTTATCTGCGCTTTTATATAATTCAGGGTTACCAAAAGCCGGATTTAAGTTTGCACCAATAAATTGTTTGGTGGAAAGCCAAAGCCAGCCATAGCTGTCAACAAAAATAAAATCTGTTTTCTGAGAGTTTATCCCGTTATTAATAGATACCCAGGAAGCGCCTTTATCAGTAGAACGAAATACCCCCGCACAACCCGGTACTGCGCCGGATGTATTCCGGCAAATCATAAACCAATCCCCCTGTTTGTTTTCAACCAGTTGAGAAGTATTGTTTGCAATTGAAAGATTACTTAATGAATACCCCCAGTTGTTAGGAGTGGCCGCTTTCCAAATGCCACAGGCTGCTGCAAATACCATATTATTACTGTTTATCGCCATGCTCACGATACTTGTACTATTAAAACCCTGACCGGCATTTTGCCATGAACCGCCATTATCTTTACTATAGAAAATTTCTCCTGCTATGCTTCCTTTTTGGTATACATAATACCCCAACCCTACAAACAGGTTGGCTGCCGCATCGGCCACTATCGCTCTAACAGGTTTATTGGCGGGTAAGCCGGTATTTGAAACAGACCATGTGTTGTTATTCAGAATGCTTACGTTGGCATCCGTTCCTGCAAATAACAATCCGGCGGCATTCACATACAAACAATTTACATTCTGATTACTGATACCCGTTCCATATTGACTCCATGTATTTGCGTGATATTTTATTACACCGTTTCCATACGTTGCGGCTACTAAATCACCATTGCCCAATATTTTTAAATCTTTTATGGCAGGCAAGACTGCAAATCCGGTCAGGTTCGCCATTCCTGTATTCTGCAACGTCCAGTTGGTTCCGTCAAACTTCGAAATCCCCGTACCATAATTAATTGGGCTGGGCGAAATATTGCCCGTTGTTCCGGTACCTGCATATATATTTCCGGAGCCATCCGCTACAATAGAAGTGATATTTAAAGGCGCACCGGTAAGGATACTCCATGTTTGGGCTGTTTTGTCATATTTGGCAATACCGCAACAACTGGTAACGGCATTTGAATTGTTTCCACCCGCATATAAAACCCCGCCGGGCGAAAAATACAGGACATTCAATATGCCCAATCCTGTTTTTGCCAGTTTTGTCCAGGTAAGCCCCTGGTTGTTAGAATAGATAACCAGCCCTGCGGAACAGGCATATAAGTCGCCATTTGCGGGATCGGTAACAATACTGTACATATTGGCCGGTGGCTGGATGGGTAGGGGGGTAAAGCTTATCTGCGCAAATGAAGTTAGTTTAATAAATAAAATAATTACAATTACATAAAAGATTCTGTATCTACGCATAGCAGGGATTTTCTAATGGGCGGCAAACATATAAGAAGCTTTAATATAATTTCCTGTATTTATTTGAACGGTAATGTTTATTCCTTCCTGTATTGAAATGTTAGCAGAAAACTACTTTCACTATTTTAACTCCTTTAACCTCTTTACCCCCTTTAACCCACTTCAACCTCTTTACCCCCTTTAACCCACTTCAACCTCTTTAACTATTTTAACCCCCTTTAACCCCTTTAACCACTTTAACTATTTTAACCCTTTTAACCCTCCACCCCCCCCCAAAAAAACCACTAACCTCCCCCCATATCTTTTTGATTATCAGGCAACCTGATAAGTACTCACTACCGTATTAGCGTATAAGGCCATCCATGCCTTTTTCTTAAATAATGCCCCAACGCTGATGCTTAAAAGCAAACTCCTTTCAGATATATCTATCAGTACAGTACAGACTATTCTGAACCAGTTGTCGGGCATTGTGGTATTTTTTATCATTTCAAAGAACCTGGATAAAAGCAGTCTCGGGCAAATAAATTGGGCATTTGCGGTGCTTATGCTGGTATTCCCCGTTTTAGGCTTTGGTCTTGAGCAGGTTGCTTTAAAACGGGTGGCCACGGGCACCAATCCGGCGCTGCTGATGCAATCCTATCTTGTTCATGTTGGGGTTACAGGGTTCAGCTTTATCGGGATCTTATTAATTATCCGGATCTGGGCCCCGGTGCTGCAGCAAAATGGTCATTTCTTTTTGTTATTATCTGTCAGCCAATGTCTTTCTTTTTTTGCTACTCCGTTTAAGCAGGTTGCCAGCGGACTGGAAAAATTCAGGGCGCTGTTTATTATGACATCCTGTTCCAATATTATAAAAGTGGTTTGCCTGCTGTTACTGGCACTGCTAAACCGGGTATCTCTAACCGCTGTAATTTATATATACCTGCTGGCTTCTTTGGGCGAACTGGTTTTGTCGGTCATTGTTTACCGCGTAAAACTGGGCCTTTCGGTTTTGCCGGGGTTTGAATGGACATATTATCTGGCTTTTATAAAAGAAGCTTTTCCGCAGTTGGGTATTACCATTATTAACGCGTCGGTTTTAAGAATGGATAAGGTATTGCTGGGCTTGATCTCAACATCGGTTATGGTAGCCGAGTATAGTTTTTCAAACAGGCTTTTTGAGATGTCCATTCTGCCATTGTGGATAGTAGCGCCAGTGGTCTTTCCAAAAATTGCTAAATTATTCAGGGCCGGAGATGACCCCGTTGATTCATGGAAAATGGATTACCTGAAAACATTTGCCAGGATAGAACTGATTGTGGCGGTACTGGTGGCATTGATCGTTAATATATGCTGGAAAGATGTTATTGATCCGCTTACAGATAATAAATACGGGGCTTCAACAAAGGATCTCATGTTAGTGATGTCGTTTGCTATGCCATTGGTGTACCTGAATAATTTATTCTGGGGCATTAATTTTTCAAAAGGAAGGATGAAAATTATTTTTGTGTGCATTCTCATTACTTTTCTAACAGTGGTTGCAGCCGATGTTTTATTGATTCCTGTTTTTTCTGCTATGGGGGCGGCCATGGGTTTTTTGATTTCAACAATTGTTCAAACAATTTATTATTCCGGGAAAACAAAGTTTGTTGATAAGGCATTTTATTTTCACGGGGCACTGATTTATGGCAATGGATTAGCCGCCGGCCTGATAGCTACCTATTCTTTTTCAGGTATTGTGCCGCAGGCCATCATAGCTGTAGCAATTTATTTTTTCCTGCTGTTGCTCACCCGCGAACTTAGTATCAGGGATTGGCTATTGTTCAGAAAAATTGCAGATGTATGAATATATTATACATCTGTAACGAATATCCGCCCGGCAATAGCGGGGGCATTGGTTCTGCTACCAGGAACCTGGCGGATGAGATGGTAAATAATGGCCACAAGGTCTTTGTGGCAGGCCTTTATGCACCGGGATATGGCCAAAAAAATTACGAAGAAAAAGAGGGAGTGAAGATTTGGCGGAAACGGTTGAACATTGATGTTGGACTGATCCGGAATGATTTTTCTAAAAGAGATACTGTTATACTGCATTTACTTCGGGTAACGGGTGTTCTGAAGGGAAGCTATCGTGCAGGTATTAAAAAGTTCCTTTCTTTTTTACAGGAGCTGATCAAACAATATCAAATTGATATTGTGGAATGGCCCGATTTTAATGAATGTTTTCAATTGGTGCCTGCAATGCCATTAGCAGAATGGCTGCCTGTGCCCGTTATTGTTAAGCTTCACGGCTCCTCTTCGTATATCAAACACCAAACCGGTCAGCCGGTAGATGGGCGTATCTATTCAGCAGAACAAAAACATATTCAATCTGCCAATGCAATTGTTGCGGTAAGCCGGCATACGGCTATGCAGTATGCTGGCTTTTATCAAATCAACCAGGAGATTAAAGTATTATACAATTCGGTTAAAACAAGGCCCGTTTGCTTTCAACAGGATAACAGCAGGCCAACTATTGTGTTTGCAGGTTCCCTGAGTTTGTTGAAAGGCCTCGGTTCTTTATTGAAGGCATGGAATAATGTGCATGAAAAATATCCTGATGCTGTTTTAAATATATATGGCAAGGGTAAACCGGAAAATTTTATTCATTTTCTGAACAATAAAGCCAAAAGCTCCATTAGTTTTTTGGGGTATAAAGATTGCCATTCAATTATTCAGGCTTTTTCTACTGCTTCTGCAGCAATATTTCCCGGGTATACCGAATGCTTTTCTGTTGTGCCATTGGAGGCAATGAGCAATGGATGCCCCGTTATTTTTACAACCCGGGCTTCTGGTCCGGAATTAATTAACAATGGCGTGAACGGTTTGCTGGTTGATCCGGATGATCAGGATGCTATTGTTACTGCTATTTGTTCTTTAATAGCCGATAACCGGTTGAGGGAAAAGTTTTCTGAAAATGGGATTGAAACAATTAAGCGAAAATTCAATCTGTCCGATTCTGCCTTCGATCACCTGGAATTTTATCAAACGGTCATTGATCAATACAAAACGGGAGGCAGGAAGAAATGAGGACAGCCATACCATCAATTAAACAACAATTAAAAAAGGTAGATTGGAACCTTTTCATTTTTCTTGTGCTCTTCCTGAATGTGAAGCTGTTGCTTAAGGTGCTGGCATTATGTTTTATTTATTTCAGGCGGTTCAACTTTGCATTCCGCTTCTCTGCAAGGCAGCCCGGGTTGCCGCTTTTTTACCCGGCAATGATTGGTATTGCGTTCATGAATTTTATTATTCTTTCGCTCAACAGCGAACCCAATTATACAGTGATGCTTCTAACAGGTATTGCATTCTGGCTAATGTGTATGCTTGCCCTGCACCAGGTTGCTTTGTCTGTAAACCACGAACCACCGAAAAAAATACACAATACCATCCTGCTCTTTTTTGTGGTTAATTCTATTGTATCGGCTGCTATTCTTTTTGCGATCATTGTAAAAACAGGTGAAATCAATCCATACCGGTACCAGGGATTATATCAGCAGTATTTTATCAGTACCGGAGACTATATCAGGGGCCTTACTTTCGACACGTCTACTACCAATGCCATACTAAATGCATTTGGCCTGGTGTATTTTCTTTCGCGAAAGCAAATGTGTATGTCCTTGCTTTGCTTGGTAATGCTATTACTTACCTGCAGCAATTTTACTAACCTGCTGGTACTCGTTTGTTTGGTGGTGCTGTTTATTTTCAGGAGTGATAGGGAACAGAAAAGTATTATAATCGTACAACTGGCATTGGTGGTCATCTTTATGACCAACGTGTCGCCACAAAATAATAAATATGCCACTTATATTGTAGAGAAAGCGATTGGCAGAAAGGAGCCGCAGGGAAGGAAAGCGGTTAACACAATTCCTGTTACTGCCATTGCCGACAATTTGCTTAACCCGGAAGAACGGAAACGCAAAACAGCACAGCTTTATCTTGATAGCATGGCACGGGTGCGTTTGTTAGCTGAATCTATTGCAACCCGGCATGGTGAACCTGTTAAACGAACTCCGGCATTTGATATTTCGAAAATACCTGCCATCAATATTCATGCACCGGAATACCAGCACCGGCCCGATTCTTCAGAAGCAAGATTACAGGCAATTGTTTTTTTACATCAAATAAAACTTCAGTCTGGGCCGGTATCTTTCAAAATAGATTCGCTACCGGGCAGGCAACAACTGCCGGGAAAATTTATAGCGTGGAAGCAAACCTTCCGTTTTATGCATGAACATCCTGCAAGATTGATTGCAGGAAACGGGATGGGCAGGTTTTCGTCAAAACTCGCTTTTCGAGCCACAGGATTGCGGGTAGCAGGAGGGTACCCGGCGAAGTATAGATATGTTGGTAAAGATTTTAAGGAGAATCATCTGTCTTTGTACCTCAGTTATTTTGTGGAAGATTCAGGTCTTCACTCCATATCCAATACACCTAATTCATTTTACGCCCAGTTACTGGGAGAATATGGCATAGCCGGGGTTGCCTGTTTTTTATTTTTTTATCTATGGTATTTTGCTAAAGGACTAAAAAAAATGACTTATGGATTACCTGTGCTGTTTATTATGATCGCTGCTTTTGTTACTGAGTATTGGTTTGAGCAGTTGTCGGTGGTGATCATGTTTGAATTATTGCTATTACTGAATAAGCGCGAAACAGCAGTTATAAATCAGGACAGGTATGCGTGAAATCAAACTAACCATATTAATGCCCGCCTATAACGCACAAAAGTATATTGGTGAGGCCATTGAATCTGTGCTGTATCAATCATTCAACGATTTTGAATTGCTGGTTGTGAATGATGGATCTGCTGATGGCACAAGGGATGTTGTTTTATCATTTGCAGATCCACGGATTGTATTATTAGATCAGCCGCATGGCGGTGTATCAAAAGCATTAAATGCAGGACTGGCTGTTGCCCGGGGCAGGTATATTGCAAGGTTTGATGCAGATGATATTTGCTATGCAGACCGTTTGGAACAACAGTTTAATTTTCTGAGTACCAACCCTGATTACGTAGCGGTTGGCAGCGATGCCGATTATATGCTGGAGCATGGGGAACATCTTTTTAATTTTTCCTGCATCGCACATACGCATGAGGAGATTGAACAAAAAATGTATTTCTATTGCCCGTTTATTCATTCATCTGTGATGTATTGTAAAGAGGCTGTGCTGAAAGCAGGCGGCTACTCTTTGCTGGCACACAATTTTGAAGATTATTTTTTATGGACGCAACTGGCTAAACAGGGCAAACTGTGCAATTTGCCTGAAACACTCATGCGCATCAGGTTTAACCCCGCCTCTGTTACCATTGATGAACGATGGAGGGGCGCCCGTTTCCGGAAAATAAAAAGAGAAGTGATCAATTCAGGAACCATCACGCAACAACAGGGAGATGAATTGCTGGCCATCCTGAAAAAACAGGATATAAAAAAAATTAAGGAAGGGGCCTATTATGCTTTATGCGCCAAAAAATTTTTGACCGATAATTATCAGCCCGCTAATGCAAGAAATTATGCTGCCAAAGCCATTCATGTTCATCCGTGGCGCGTAGATAATTATGCACTGTGGCTGCTGAGCTTATATCCGGAAGTTTTTGTGCAGTGGCTGCATCAGAAAAGTCCGAATAGACTATAGCAAGCAAACTAACGTTAAGCTTAGGTTGCTGCTAATTGGTGAGTAGTCAGTGGTGACCAATTAACTTACTCACTCACTACTCACAATTAACATAACACTAAATAGTATGCAGATACGTGTGGCTATGATAACAAGATCAACTTTATACACTATACCGGGGGGCGATACGGTACAGGTAACAGAAACTGCGCGGCACCTGGCTAAAATGGGTGTTCAGGCAGACATTAAACTTACCGATGCGTTGATTGATTATAGTAAATACGATCTGCTGCATTTTTTTAACATCATCCGTCCGGCAGATATTCTGTGCCATATCAAAAGATCTCGCAAACCTTATGCAGTATCAACCATCTTCATTGATTATGGTGAATACGATAAATGGCATAGGGATGGTTTTGCAGGTATGTTATTCAGATCTTTCTCGTCCAGTGCCATTGAATACATTAAAACCGTTACCCGTTGGCTATTGGGCCGCGACAGGTTGATGAGTAAATCTTATTTATGGAAGGGACAACAGCGAAGCATAAAAGAACTGTTGCAAAAAGCCGGTGTGTTGCTGCCCAATTCAAACCACGAATATGAACGATTGTTAAAACAATACCTTACTGATACGCCTTGCTGGGTGGTGCCCAACGGCATAGATCCAACAATATTTCAATTTAACCCACTTGTTGAAAAAGACCGCAGGATGATCATTTGTGCGGCAAGGGTAGAGGGCGTTAAAAACCAGCTTAACCTTATTAAAGCATTGAATAAAACAAGGTTTGAGTTATATATCATCGGTTCGCCGGCGCCTAACCAGCTTTCATATTACCAGGCCTGCAAAAACATGGCTGCTGCCAATATTCATTTTATTGAACACCTGCCGCAGGAAGCATTGTTGCAATACTATCAAAAAGCTACTGTGCATGTGTTGCCCAGTTGGTTTGAAACAACCGGGTTAAGTTCGCTCGAAGCAGCAGCCATGGGCTGTAATATTGTAATTACAGATAAAGGCGATGCCAAAGAATATTTTGGGAAGTATGCTTTTTATTGCGACCCGTCTTTACCCGTTTCTATTTATACTGCTATCGAAAAAGCGGCTGAAATGCCCGTTGATCCTGCTTTGCGACAAAAAGTGTTAGAACAGTACACCTGGCAGAAAGCAGCAGAAGAAACACTCAAAGGCTATAAAAGAATGATTACTGAACAATGAGATTACAGATTGGCATATTAGGCACAAGGGGCATTCCCAATCATTACGGCGGGTTTGAGCAGTTTGCTGCCTGCCTCTCAAAAGAATTGGCAGAAAGAGGGCATGAAGTAACTGTGTACAATTCTCATAAACATCCCTATCAACAGGATTGCTGGAATAATGTGCGCATCGTTCATTGTTACAACCCGGAATATTTGCTGGGTACGGCAGGTCAGTTTCTGTACGACCTGAACTGCATAATGGATGCGCGGCGCAGGAAATTTGATATCCTGCTGGTACTCGGGTATACCAGCAGCTCTGTATGGGGAAAGCTGTTCCCCGGCAACAGCGTTATCATTACCAATATGGATGGACTTGAATGGAAGCGGACAAAATATTCAAAATGGGTGCAACGGTTTTTATTGTATGCAGAAAAACTGGCTGTAAGGTTTACCGATCATTGTATTGCAGATTCGCTTGCTATTCAAAAATATCTTCAGAACAAATACGGAGTTGAACCAAAATACATCTCGTATGGTGCAGAAATTATGACAGAAGAATGTACGGATATTTTGTTAAGATATGGACTTGGCCAGTACCGGTATTTTCTTGTGATGGCCCGTATGGAGCCGGAGAATAATATCGAAACCATTCTTGATGGGGTAGCGGCGGTTAACGATCAAAAAAAAATAATGGTGATCGGAAATACAGCAAATGCCTATGGCCGGAGATTAGTTAAAAAATTTGCATCAAATCCCAACATACTGTTTGCTGGAACTATTTATGATGAACAGGTATTGCATACACTTAAAAAATATTGCCTGCTGTATTTTCATGGTCACAGCGTTGGCGGCACCAATCCCTCTTTGCTGGAAGCTATGAGCAGCGGGGCTTTGATCTGTGCCCATAACAATCCATTTAACAGGGCTGTTTTAGGAAGCAACGCCTTTTATTTTTCAGATGCGAAGGATGTGGAAGCGATAGCGGACAGTATCCGGATAAATGCAACAACTGCTGAAATGATCAGGGCCAATCTCAAAAAAATAAAGGACGAACATTCCTGGAAAAACATTGCAGATGAGTATGAAAACTATTTTATTCAATGTTATCAATCCAAACAATGAAGAAATTAGTACTGATAGACGATACCATGGCGCATAAAATCACCTATTACCACCTGTTGGTATTTGTAATGAGCCTGCCTTTTGACAGGCTGTACAGTGAACTGACTTTGATCAGCCTGTGTATTCATACATTGATTCATTTTCGTAAAACCGCCGGAAGTCCATTTCATTTTTCTAAATTGTTGCTACCGGTTTCTGTTTACCTGCTTACTATCATAGGCACCCTATACACAAATTATAAAGAGGAAGCTTTTTATGAGTGGGAAAGGCAACTGGCCATGCTGCTCCTGCCTTTAATATTCTTTTTTAATGATTTTGATTTTAAAAAATACCGGCTGCAGGTGTTGATGGGACTCGCTTTTAGCTGTTTCGTTACAATTGTATGCCTGTATGCTCATGCTTTTATGCTGATCAGGGAGAACCATCTTTCAGTTCTTTCCTTTTTTAATAATGCGTTCATCAATCATAATTTTGCTGCACCCATTCAAATGCACGCTACTTATTTTTCTATGTACATCGCATTGGCAATGGTAGCGGGGGTTTACTGTTTGTTTCATGCCGTCAATAAAAGGGATCGTTTTATGTATGTGTTGCTGTGCATGGTACTGCTGGCCGGTTTGTTGCAGCTTTCTTCAAAAGCAGTATTGATCGCTTTTGCTTTTATCGGAAATATTATTCTGCCATTATTCTTTCTTTCAGGAAAAAAACGGGTTGTATGCATGGTTGCAACCTGCCTGTTTTCCGTGTTGATCTTTCTGGGCTTAACCAGGGTGGGTGATTTGAAAGCAAGGTTTATTATTGGTTTGCAGGAAGACCTCACACAAACCGGCATTAACAATAAACAGATAGAACCAAGAATAGTAAGATGGGAAGCTGCATGGGAGCTGATTAAGCAATCGCCCGTATATGGCCACGGCAGTGGCAGTGAAGTGGCTTTGCTGAAAGAAGCATATTATCAAAGAAAACTATACAATTCTTACCTGCACGAATTAAATGTACATAACCAGTACCTGAGTATGTGGTTGAAAACGGGAATATTGGGATTGCTGGTTCTTTTGTACGTTTTTTATGCAGGGTTTAGAACGGCTGTCAAAAACAGGGATTTGCTGTTTGGATGTTTCCTGATCATTATTGCCACAGTATCTTTCTCCGAAAATATGCTTGATGCCAATAAGGGCATTTTCTATTTTTCGTTTTTCTTTTCCCTGTTCTATTTGTTTGGTGCAAACGGGAAATCTTTTACTGCTCAAAAATAAAATTGTTACAATAGGTGCCGGAAGACGGGTTTTGATGTTTGGCAAAACTAAATTCACCAATGGGCCGGGTAACAGCATCTATAATGAAATAGCCATTGTATCCAAGGTTTTGTAAAAATGCAAATGTTTCGCTAACTCTTTGCTCACCCACAAATCGTACTTCACTTTCGAAAAGCAGTTTGGGATGGTGTTTTGCCAGTATTTCTTTTGCGCCTCTGAATACAGCCAGCTCATTTCCTTCCACATCTACTTTCAGAAAATCGGGTACTAATTGGTGCTTGTTGCAATAGTCATCTATAGTAACGGTAGCTACTTCTTCTTTGCTGCTGAAATCAAACGCCATATGGCTTTCTATAATAGTGGCACAGGGAGAAGAGTTGCGGCCATGATTAAAAGGCACACACAACAACGCCCTGCCCGAACTGTCTGAAACGGCGGAAGGTTCTATCCGTACATTATCCCAATGCAGGATCTGTTTTAGTTTTGTGAGGTAGTTGTTAAGTACGGTTTGGGGTTCAAATGCACAGATTATTCCGGTCTTGCCCACCTGTTGCAGTAACAGGTACAGGTAACCGCCCTTGTGCGCCCCGATGTCTAAAACAGTATCTCCTTCTTTTACATTATGGAGAAGGTATGCCACACCACCCCGGTCTTCTTTGTATTGGTATTTATTTGCCCTTAGTTGAAGCTTGATCTTTTCGAGAGATTTTTTTGCAACCAGCGATAACGGGGATGAGCCTTGTCCCTGCAGGCTATATCCCGTTATCGTACTGGTAGTGTTTTTTTGCATAGGATGATAAATTACGCCAGGCTATCGTTGAGGCAATTTTTCTTTGCCTGCAAATTACCCAATGCAAATTTGCCAATGGCAATGCTGCGTTGAATGATGGTTTGAAAAATGATCTTACAGTCTATTCCCCAGCTAATATTTCTGATATAATAATTGTCCCAGTGGTAACGCATCAGCACACAGTTCAATGTGGTGGTAGGGCCATGATAGCCCTTGATCTGCGCAAGCCCTGTTAAACCCGGTTTTACCATATTCCTGAATTTATATCCTGGTAAAACAGAGGCAAATTTTGCACAATCAGCGTGCATATGTGGCCTTGGCCCAACAATGCTCATATGGCCCAGTAAAACATTAAAGAATTGCGGAAACTCATCAATATTCGTTTTCCGCAGAAACCAACCAATGCCTGTGATCCTGTGGTCATCATCCGAAGCCTGCCTTGTATCGGCTTCGCTGTTAATCACCATTGTTCTCAGTTTAAAGCAGGTAAATGATTTGCCTCCATGACCAATTCTTTTCTGAAAAAAGAATACAGGGCCTCTTGAACTTATTTTGATCAGTAATGCCACCAGGGGCAGTAACCAGCTAAGCACCAGGCTGATAAAGAAAAGAGAGAAAAAGATATCAAACACCCGTTTTATGATGAAATAGTTTCGCTTACGGTCGAGAGGCTCCCTTAAGCTGACAGTTTTTCCAACAACGGTTAAGCCGGGCCTGGAAATCAGGGCTGGGGCAATGTTTACATTGTCGATCATTCGGGTATCCTCAGGTGTTAGAAATGGTAACGGGCTTATCAACCTGATTCGTAAAAACAATGGGCATGGTTGCCTCAAAAAACTATTTTTTATTACCAGTAAAAAAGCTTCATTTTTGGTAACAGATGTCCCATGATAGTGTCGTGATCATCTTCCCCGTATCATTTTTTTAAGCCATCGCAAAGTTGAACCTGGAAAAAAGTATATTAAAAACACTGGCCTATTTCGACATCTTTTTGCACCCTTTAAAGGCAGAAGAGATAAGACTTTTTTGCGACCAGCCCGTTCAGTCAGATGACCTGTTACCGGTGCTGGATAAGATGGTGCTGAAAGAAATGATTTTTAAACTGGATGCATTTTATTTATTGCAGAATAATCCTTTATTGGTTGAGAGAAGACTGAAAGGCAATGAGCTTGCCGATAAGATGTTGCAGACTGCGTACAGGATAGCTTCGTTCCTTCATAAGTTCCCTTTTGTGCGGGGGGTAGGTATTTCAGGCTCTCTCTCAAAAAACTATGCCGATGCCGGAACGGATATTGATTTCTTTATCATTACCAGCAGCAACAGGCTATGGATAGCCAGGTCGCTCATGCATACTGTTAAAAAACTATCTTTTCTGGTAGGTAAACAGGATTGGTTTTGTATGAATTATTTTATTGACGAAGAAGCTCTTGCCATAGCAGAAGAAAACATATTTACGGCAACAGAAGTAGTAACCTTAAAACCTGTTTGCAGCAACGATGATTTCTCCGGTTTTTTTACAGCCAATCATTGGGCTGGCAGGTATTTTCCTAATCATCCTTCTGTAAATAATTGTGTGCGTAATTCAGGAGCCAATTGGTGGTACAAAACTGCGGGTGAAAAAATGTTGAATAATGCTGTGGGAAGGGTATTGGATGATTACCTGATGCGTGTTACAGCCCGCCGCTGGCAAAGAAAAGAAGAACACCATAAACTGAATATGAAAGGCGAACCCATTGGCTTAAGAATTGGCAAACATGTTGCCCGGCCTAATCCGGAATACCTGCAAAGAAAATTATTGAATTTATTTGCCGGCAGGTTAAGGGATATTGAAATAACACATGGGATCATTATTGAAAGAGACGATCATTTTTTGCGCAGAGAAATAATATAATAATCGCCGATCAGCCGCCATGGCCAGTACGCTTTCCATCGGTCTTCCAGCCTGCATAAAAACCGGAAAATAGCCGGGTGCTTTCCTGCAAAACCACTGATATAGGAGGGAGGCACCAGCGTACACAAACCTTCGATAGCTAACAGTTCAAATTCTTTTCCTATGTTTTGTATCACATAAGATGGGTTATAATACCAGCAGGTAAAATATTCTCCCTCAATATGCGATTTAGCGCCTTTCGCTCCGGCAAACCTTCTGAATGCGGTTTTCCATTTGCCTTTAAATAACAACAGCAATTCCCACAAACAAAATTTTGGCAGGATGACTAATGTTACTACACCGCCCGGTTTTAATAATGGGGAAAGAGATTGTAATACTTTATCTAATCTGTTGGTACAATTTAATCCCGCAAAATTTGAAAATACCTGGTCGTAGGGGCCTTTATTAAGCAGGCTTTCCAGGGCAGTAAAGGAACATTGTTCTTCTGTGATCCTGTTCCCCAATTGTTTATCGGCTACTTTTCTTTCAAGAATAGTTAACATGCCTGTTGAAATATCTGTGGCGTGTACGATAAATCCCTGTTCGGCAAAATAAAGGGCATCTTCTCCTGTGCCGGCATTCAGTTCAAGTATGCTGGCATTTTTGGGGATATGTTTTAACACATGTGCCCTTACTCTTTCTCTTTTATATTGAATGATCTTATCGGTACTATAGATCTCATCAAACACAACAGATTGTTTGCTGAATGCTTTTTCTGCGTGTACTTCGTTAATAATAGATGATGATTGACTCATGCCAGGCAGGCTTTTTCAAGTTTCTGTAATTTTACTTTTGCCAACAGGCTTGCGGGCAGGTAATAAAAAAAGGAAGCTGCTTTTTTAACAGTACCTGCTTTCAGCTTGGCCGGATGTTTCAGTAAAAACCTGATGGTATCTAATGCTAAGTGTTTCCGGTAACCTTTGTGAACATACCTGTGCAATTGTTTATAAAATTCCGGCTGAAAAGTATTGCGGAACAGCAACTTTAATTCATCAGAATCTGTCCAGTTTGATTTTTCTTTCAGATCCTGTTTTACTTTATCAAAGAAAACGGTTCCGGGTAATGGATAGGATACAGAAATGCCAATGCTGTGCGGAAGCAGTTGATTGATCATGTTGATGGTTAATTCAATATCCTTCCTTGTTTCGCCCAGGTAACCAAACTGGATAAAGAAAGAAGGATGGATGCCATTCTTTTTTAATAAACCTGTAGCTTCTTTTATCTGATCAACAGTAATTCCTTTATCCATGGCATCCAGTATTTTTTGTGAGCCGCTTTCTGCACCCATCCATGCATTTTCGCAGCCTGCCAATGCCAATGCATGGGTATAATTTTCCTGCAATAAAAGATCGGCCCGCGATTGTATCTTAAACCGGAACCGCAATTGTTTTTCCTGCACTAATCGCGCAAATTCCTGTACCCATCCGGGTTTCAGCCCGAAAATATCATCACAAAACCAGATATGGTCGAACCGGAAATGTTGTTTCAAATAATGCAATTCATTTACCACATTCTCCGGCGATCTTGAATTGTAACGGTTGCCATAAATAGGTTTGGCGCACCAGTTGCATTTAAAAGGGCAACCCCTGGTAGTGCCAACATTCAATGAAAAATAGCCACTGCTTTTCAGCCACATCGAGCGATATGGTTTAATGTCTACCAGATCCCATGCAGGCATAGGCAAACTATCCAGGTCTTTCATCACATTTCTTCTGGCAGTCTTTATTACCACTTCGCCATCTTTATAAGCAATGCCCTGTATCAGGCTATAGACAGCATGCTGCGAGTTGATGGCCGTTGTTAATTCCAGCAGGGTTTGTTCCGCTTCTCCCAGTAAAACAAAGTCTGCACCTGCTGCCAGGTATTGTTCATAATGGTCGGTTGAGTCGGAACTGGATACCATCACCACACAGCCTTTTTCTTTGGCAATACGGCACATGGTAAAAGCAGCCTCACGCATATTGGTAAGGCACATTTTAGTGAGGTAGTTAAATCCATCATCGTACAATACAAAAAAATCGGGACGGTGTTTATCTATGCTTTCGGCAACCAGTCCGGGATTGGTAATAAACATCGGGTCAAATAGATCCACTTCGTATTGATGTGCCCGCATCCACGCCGCTGCATACAAAGTACCCAAAGGCGCATAAGGCTGCCCCGTTTCCCATTGCTTGGGATCGAAGTGCAAAAAATAAGAATGAGAAAATAAGATCCGATTCATATTATTTCATTATAAACCCACGTTATATTATGTAGCGTTACCGGTAGTTGAATATCGAATATTGAACACGGAATATTGAATGATGAAATCAATATTCAATATTCACTATTCAATATTCCCTCATTTCCTCATCCTCCCGGTGAAAGATTAAGATAACACACACATTTTAAACAGGTACTGTTCTGCTGCATATCCAGTTCCTTTCTGAAACGATAGGCTTTGTCGCTGTTCAATATCTGCTCCAGCGATGCATCCCTGATATTGCCCATTGCTTCATGAAAAAAACAAGGCCTTACGGATCCATCCGCCTCAATTACCGCAGACACCCATGGTGCATTACATTTTTTGTAGGGGAAAGGATTGAGTCCATGCAAAGCCCCATAATGCCCGGGTATCTTTTGCAATTTCTCAGGTGATTCAGCGATAAACCTATCCTCAAATAAACTTTGATATCGACCTGTCATGTATTCCAGTATTACCTGCATTTCACCAAGTTCCTCCTTTGTGGGCAATACATCCTGTTGCCGTTCCACACTCCAGGGTGTTTCTCGGTTAAAGGCGTTGCTGCTGATATCTGCCGGCAAAAAACTGACCTGGTCAAGCCCCATTTCTTTACCACCATCAATGATAGCGGGCCATTTTCTGTAATTAAGTTTATGGATCACTGATCGGCCGGTAATGGGGAAATCAGGACGAAGACTTTTAATATATTGAACGCCTTCTCTTAATTTTTGAAATGCACCGGGAATGCCCCGGATCGCATCATGCAATGGTTCGTCGCCGTCAATTGATACGATGATATCATCTACCCATGCCAATAAAGAATCTGCATGGCGGTTTAATAAAAGTCCGGTAGATAGTACAGTAATGCTGAGCCGGTTCTTTTTCAATATCTCACATAACCGGAAGAAATTTTTATTCAATAAGGCTTCACCGCCCGACATGACCACCTGCTTTGTTCCAAATTTTTTAAATGCAGCAAGCAGTCCTTCTATATCTGCTTCGGTTAATTGTTTCAGATTTTGATTGCCTTTCCAGATATCACACATTACGCACTGGCAGTTACAGGCACTATGCGGCATCAGTATCACAACGGGCAGCGCCGATATCCTGTTCGTTTGTAACGTACGGTAACGTTGATAAGTATGGTATACCGATTGTGCAAACATGTTAACGGGGTTGATCCTTTTGTATTTTTATCCAATGAAAAGGAACTGAATTTCTGAGATACCTGTTTAAAAAAGCATGAGGGTTATACAATACCGAATGGTTGAATTGTGCCAAACTATCCAGGCTGTGATGAAAATAGTGCTCTGCCAGTTCAGGGTATCCCATTGATGAATAATATTGCAAGGTTCTTTCTTTGGCTGCAGGAAGTTCTTTTTGTTTGTAAAACAAGGTGTCAATTACATGTACCTCACCATCAGGGCGAAGATGGTGCAGGCAGAGATCCAAAATGATATCGGGCGATGGGAAGTATTGAAGAGAAGCCGCAAACACAATTACATCAAATTGCTTATCGTCTAAAATACCGGCCCGTATATCGCCGTACATGAATTTGATCTTATGGCAATCATTAAAAACCCTTGCAGCCTGTTGCAGTTCAGTAAAATTAATATCCAGACCAATCACCCTGCTTCTTGAGATAGCAGATAGCTGGTGCGATAACCATCCGTTGCCGCATCCAATTTCCAATATCTGTAATGGTCTTTTCTTATTGGCCAGGTAAGTAACTAATTTTTGGGAAGAGGCTTTCCTGATCTCCCATTCTTTAGCATGCAGATGTGTAGCGGCGCAGGCCGGCAGCAGGCTCACTTCTTCATCGCTATACATCCTGTTCTCTTTACTGCGGCAGGCGATATATTTTTTTTCGAAAAGATTATCGGGCCGTGTAATACCGGGTACAAACAGGTTGTTTAATATGGCTGAATCGGGAAGATGCATAACAAAATTCTTATAGCCCCTGGATCTCCGGTTGCCGGTATTTCCAGAGTCTTTGTAATAATTTGATCTCGTATGGATATTGATACAGATTTGTTTTATACCGCAATCCTGCCACCAACTGCACCATTCTCCGCTTTAAAGAATTGAGCCTGATATCAGATGCAGTAGGGTAGTAGCCATTCAATACCGTTTCAAAATTTCTGATCTTGTCAATCATCTCTGCGGTAAGCCAGGGTGTTAACGGATTTTTCCGTAAATCAAATTTCTCCCACTCCGGTTTTATCCAGTCTTCTAATTTTTGCGGGAAGGAGAAACCTGCTTCCAGTACCTGGCTGTATAATTCAGACCCCTCTGATGGCACCGGACTGTACGTGTACATTACGATCTCTGTTTTGGGATTGATCTCTTTGATTCTTCTGATAAACTGAATATCAAAATCAATCTGCTCCATTACCTCCTCAGGCGTTGGCGCCGGTGTACCCAACACAAAGGAATATTCAGGGATGATGTCAAACTTTTTTAGTCTTGCTGCAAATGCCGCGATCTGTTCGCCGCTTTGGGTGCCGCCTTTGTCTAATTGTTTCAGAATTTTATCGTTGCCGCTTTCCGCTCCAAAAAAGATCATTTTACATCCTGCTTCCCTGATCAGTGCCAAAGATTCATCGCTGAACTTTGTCATCGTATCAATCCTTGCCATACCCCACCAGTTCATTTTTTCCGGCTTGATGAGATGGGAAAATTCAACCGCTCTTTTTTCAGATACAAAAAAATTGTTATCATGAAACTCAATCGCATCTGCACCCCATTTGTCTTTGATGTATTTGATGTCTTTGTAAATGGTCTTTGCCGATTTTGCTTTCCATCTTGCCTCATAAATGGGCACCACCGCACAGAATGAACAGGTAAATGGGCAGCCAATGCTCGAATGATAGGCCAGTGTTTTATTGCCGAGATAAGTTTTTCCGAGATATTTTTTCATCGGATACATGGTATCCAGCTTATCGTATGGCAAGGATGGCAGTGTATCCTGCTCTATCAGGTCCTCCTTCGTAGTTTTAATGATGTTGTTGCCCGATTTGTAGATCAGGTTTTTGATCAGTTCATGTGGGGTATTATTTTCCAATGCTTTGATCAGATTGGGGAATGCATGATCCCCCGGGCCATTGATCACATAATCCACATAGCCCGATTCCATCACCACTTTGTACTGATTGGTGGCAAAATAACCGCCCCATATCATGGTAACAGATGGAAACTGTTCTTTTATCTGCCTGGCCAATGGAACAGCCTGGTGTAATTGCGGGCCGGGCATCACAGAAAAGCCCACATACCTGAATTCGCCGGTAGAGAGATAAGCGGCAATGGTTTTAAAAGGATCGGCCTCCCTGTTACCATCTACCATTACCCAATCAACCATGCCTTCAACCGAAGCGGCAATATTCATGATGGAATTTGGCACCCGCGGTTTAGCAACAGCACTCCGGGGATTAAATAAAAGTACCTTGTTCATAAATTCAGTTAGGCTTAGTAACTAAACGTGCCCCGTATTGCGTGGGTTGCCTGCATAACTGATTAATTCTGATTGATTGGTATGAATATAAAAACACGCTATCTTCAATTTTATGTCTGTTTTATCCACGATCAGAAATTATGCCCGCAGATTAATAACACCCGGATTACCTGAAACGGATCCGGAGAAGGCTTATGATCTTTGGGCCGCTGCTTACGATGCCCAGCCAGATAACCTGATGCTGGCATTAGATGAAAAATTATTTGCTGATCTGCTTTCCGGCGTAACCATAACAGACAAACTGGTTGCGGATATCGGCTGCGGAACAGGCAGACACTGGCAGAAACTGTTAAACAATCATCCCGCAAAGCTTTTTGGTTTTGATGTGTCAACAGAAATGCTGGCGGTATTAAAACAGAAATTCCCGGAACAATCGGTTTTTCGCATGCAGGATCATCGCATTGATCTGCCCAGCCACTCATGCGATCTGCTTATTTCAACATTGGCCATTGCACATATTCCCGATCCGGCACTGGCATTGGCAGAATGGGTGCGGGTACTAAAGCCCGGAGGAGATATCCTCATCACAGACTATCACCCCGAAGCGCTGGCAAGAGGCGGTAACCGTACTTTCAGGCATGAACATAAACTGGTGGCTGTAAAAAATTATGTGCATACCATTGAACATGTTGCGCAAATAGCAAGGCAACTGGGTTTGCAGGTTTTGCGTATTTCTGAGCGAAGAATAGATGAGCAGGTGAAATCATTTTATGAAAAACAACAGGCCCTGCCTGTATACGAAAAATTCAAAGGAACACCCATCATATACGGTATTCACTTAAAAAGCAATGATGCTGCTACATAATGTTTCTATTGTGGGTGATGAAGACCGGGAATTGAAAGAGATCCTTGTTGAAAACAGCAGCATCCGCACTGTATTAAGTTCCGGCAGCTTGGCAGACTCAAGCCATGAATCTAAAATTCTTTCTTTCGAAAAGGCAATCGCATTTCCCGGACTGATCAATTCACACGACCATCTTGATTTTAATCTGTTCCCTTCCCTCCGCAACAGGATCTACCGCAATTACCGTGAATGGGGCAATGATATTCATGCTACCCGTAAACAAGAGATCAATGCAGTACTTGCCATACCGCAGCATGTGAGAATACAATGGGGCATGTATAAAAACCTGCTGAACGGGTTTACAACTGTGGTTAATCATGGAGATAGGTTAGCGATTGATCAGCCATATATTCATGTATACCAATCCTGCACCTCAGTACATTCTGTAGGCTTTGAAAAAAACTGGCGGTGGAAATTGAATAAGCCGAGGGCTAACAAACAGCCTTTTGTGGTGCATACAGGCGAGGGTGTTGATGCTGTTTCTCATCGCGAGATCAATTCCTTCATCCGCTGGAACCTGTTTGGCAAGCCGGTTGTGGGAATACATGGTGTGGCAATGAATAAATTACAGGCTGCTAATTTTAAAGCGTTGGTTTGGTGTCCTGATTCAAATTATTTTTTACTCGATACAACTGCCCGTATCAATGAATTGAAAGAGCCTACAAAGATTCTTTTTGGTACCGACTCCACATTAACTTCTTCCTGGGATGCATGGGGCCAGATCCGCAAAGCAAGAAAAACGGGGATGTTAACGGATAAGGAATTGTATGATTCACTTACGGTAAATCCTGCAGGCATTTGGGGACTTAAAACGCAAGGATCATTGCTGCCCGGTTATGATGCCGACATTGTAATTGCAAAACACAAAGAAGGCTTAAACGCTATGAATGCTTTTTATGAACTGAATGCCGGTGATATACTGTTGATCCTGAAATCGGGTGCGGTTCAGCTTTTTGATGAAAAGCTAAGCGGACAATTACAGGCCATGGGTATTGACCTGAATGCTTTCAGCAGGATCTCATCAAATGGTTCAGTGAAATATGTGATTGGGAATTTGCCTGCATTGATTGACGATACACAAATCTATCATAAACATCTAACACTCCCGGTTAAAGTTGATGGATGAAAACAAAACGATAAAACTGGTTGATCTCACTTTTGTGGCAAATACAGAATTTGCTGATCCGCATGATGTATTGCATGCGCAACAAACATCTCTTGCATATATTCAATATCTCGATAAAGATATTTTTGCCACTGTGATCAAGCATTGGTTGAAAAAAATATCATTTGTTCAAAAAAATGTTTTGTACTGCTTTTTCCCATCAGGTAATCATTTTTTCAATATCCCTTTCAACACGTATTTCTTTTTGTGGAAACACAAGCCGGATGCAGTGATTGTGCAGGGACTGGGTAATCCATGGCAGTTAATATGGTTGCGTTTGGTATTGGGCAAACAAATAAAGATCATCGTTCAGCATCACGGAGATCAGCTGTGGCCAAATCCAAAAAAAATATTTCAGCAATGGGCTGGTAAATTAACTGATGCCTGGATGTTTACGTCCGCAGGAAATGCCATGCCATGGATCGGGCATGAAATGATACGCAACACAAAGCAATGTTACGAAGTGTTGGAAGCATCTGCATATATGTCGGCATTATCAAAAACAGAAAGCAGAAAAAAGCTTGGGATAGATTCGGTTGATGTTTTTTTATGGGTTGGCCGTTTCAACAATAACAAAGACCCCCTTACTGTACTCAATGGTTTCGCCGGTTTTCTTACTGATCACCCCGCGGCGTCGTTATATATGATTTATCAAACAGAAGAACTGTTGCCCGATGTTAAAGCGTTGCTGGATAAAAATGCTGCATTAAAAAAGGCGGTTCATCTTGTTGGACAAATTCCGCATACTGCATTAACAGACTGGTATAGTGCTGCAGACTTCTTTATCTCAGGCAGTCATTCAGAAGGCAGTGGTTATGCATTGATTGAGGCAATGGCCTGCGGATGTATTCCCGTGGTTACTGATATTCCTTCCTTCAGAAAAATAACAGGTGATGGTCGGTATGGATTTTTATTTACACCCGGCGATGCCGATTCGCTGGTAAAAGCATTAGCCGAAACAGGCACAATCAATCGTGCCGCATTTTCCGGAGAAGTATTGACTCATTTTCAAAAAGAACTTTCTTTTCAAAAGATAGGACAGGATATTAGCAGTCTCATCAAAAAAATAATCCATAACCGGTAGGCTATTAACCAACATATCCGGCTCACATCCCCCCGCGTAATTTCGCGCCCCCGCGCCCTCGCGGTTAGAATCCGCAAAGTCACGAAGAATTGCAAAGGGAAAGCTAATCAATAAATAATTGCATAAACTTTTCTGCCGTATCAGTCATGCGATAGGGTAGTGATGGCGTGTAAGAAACTGAACCGGATTGCAAAATATCCTTTATCCTCTTCACCATATCTTCCTTGTTTTCCGCAATATGCCAATGCCTGATCCATGCATCCATGGGTTGCTGAAAGCTGATAACATGCGCCCCGGCATACAAAGCCTCCAGGCAGGCTCCGCTAAAACCTTCATACGATGAAGTGTGTAACAGGATCCTGCTTTTCTGCATCAGTTGCAATACTTCGTTATGAGGTAGCTCCCCTGTTAGTTTGATCGTATCCTGTAAACCGTATGTTTGTATTAACTCATCCAGCCTCTCTTTCTCCGGCCCCTCACCACTGATCAGTACATGTAATCCGGGCAACACTGCGTGTAATGACCGAATCACCTCAATAAAAAGATCATATTGCTTTAAAGGTATGAGAGAACCAACTCCAATAATATCAATGTTCCTGTTTTGTGGTAAAGAAGAATATACATCCGGGTCAATGCCGGTTGGAATTACATGGGCAGGTTTTACAGCATAATTTTTTTCAAAAAGCTTTGACAGCTCATCCGATATGGCAACCAATGATGCTGCTTGTAAGGGCATCAGTTTTGCGTACCTGTTCTCTTTGCGCGCATCCTGCCCGAGGAGCCAGCTAACATTTTTTATATGATGAAGCCTGCCAAAATAATAGCCAAGTAAAGAGCACTGCCCCAACCAGAAACTCAGTATGCCGTAAACATGGTGCTCTCTCTTTAAACGGGACAAACTGCCCCAAACCCGGATCCAGCGCAGCATCCTGGCAATACCGCCCTTGTTTCTTCCCCCAAAAGGGATCACTGTATTCCCAAACCAGGTGTATTTTTCTCTCGTGTGCGGATATTCAAAAGCCAGCAGAATGATCTGTATATGCGGGTATGCTTTGTTAAGGGCATGTATAAGAGACTGTTGTGCCGGTAGGCAGTTAATGTCTGTTTCAGAAGCTGCAAAACCCGGAGATAGTATGAGTAAAGTGTCTCTATTGGTTGCTAACCGCATGTATTCAATGTCTCTTAAAAATGCCGGATTGATCCGGCTATTATGAAAGAAGTAAATTAATCCTTAAACCGGTTAGTGAAAAATATTTCCTGAACAATGGCAAATCTGGTGTTTAAACACTGTTTAGTAGAAAAAAAACTAATCGAAATTCGGTGTTTTTACGTTTTTAAATCGGTGTTTACAACTGCCTACTACTCAATGCTAAATACTAACTTGCCCTCAGATTGATAATGGAAAATCCAGTAACTGACCAATACAGTTGTTATCATCCAAATTCCTGTGTAGAAACCACCTTTTTTCGAAAAAGACAAAGGAGTGAGTCATCGCTCCTTTGTCTTTTTTTAAGTAGATGGGGGAGAAGATCGTATTTGACTCTTTGGTGACATAAAATGGCGGAGATTAGTAAATTTGGGTATAATATGTATTAACTTTGCAATCTGTATTTGCTTTATTTAATATATTAAAGCCGTTGTTTTAAAAGAAAGAGTAATGAGAATTCTGATTGCGGACGATCACACACTGATTAGAGAAGGGTTACGGAAGATTCTGGTTGAATCTTTCCCTTTTGCTGATATCCATGATGTTGCTGATTCGGCAGATCTGTTGAAGAAAGCAATTAATGAGAAATGGGATATTATCATCTCTGATATCAGCATGCCCGGTTACTCAGGTATTGAAATTTTAAAGCAGATCAAAGAAAATGCGCCGCAAACACCGGTACTCATGTTAAGTATGCATGCTCCGGAACAATATGCTGTTCGCTCATTAAAAGCAGGCGCCTCCGGATACCTCACTAAAGAAAGTGCTCCTTACGAACTGGTGAAAGCAGTTCAGCAAATCTTAAGCGGCAGAAAATATATCACCAGCGAAGTAGCAGAAGTATTGGCAGGTTCTATTGAACAGAATAACACACAGGCGCCGCACGAACAACTCTCCGACAGGGAATTTGAGGTATTCAAAATGATTGTTAGTGGTAAGAGCATTTCTGCCATAGGCGAGATCTTATCATTGAATGTGAACACCATCAGCACTTACCGTTCGCGTATTATGGAGAAAATGCACCTCCAGAATAATGCCGACCTGGTAAAATATGCCATCATGAATAATATTATTTGATAGGCCGGTATCCCTTGAAGTAGTATAACAACTACATAATTAATAGGTCATCACTATGCGAGATCATGGTAACTCTCTATTTCTTTGCATTGTGATAATCAGATAGCGAATCAATCCCTGATCTTCTTCATTCGCACAAGTCTTTCAGACGATATCCTTTTAACCCAGTATCCTTCGAAATTTCCAGTGTTTTCAATAGATGCATGATGTATGGCATGCTCAAAAATAATTTTCCTGGAAAAACCAATTAGGAAGAATAAAAAAAGCTTTATAGCCTCTGCTATGAGGCTTTTTTAGTTTAATCAGCCTATTCATATTTGATTATTCTACAGCAATAAGTCGCTGTTATAAATAGTTTTATGTAGGATTTTTTAATATGATGTAGTCCTAAAACTACATCAGCTTTGTAATATAGGCTACAAAGTGGTGATTTTTATGCCGGTACTTTCGGTTAATTATTATACTTACATGAGACCTAAAGGATTGGAAGTGCTTCTGATTGATGATACTGTTTTAATACTGCAGCGTTTAAAATCTTTATTATCGGAGTTGAAGCAGGTAGACAGAACTGAAGCAGTAACGAGTGCAGAAGAGGCGTTGGTATTGTTGGAAGGATATCAGCCGGATATCATGGTACTGGATATTAATATGCCCGGTATGAGTGGCATTGAAATGTTGCGGAAACTGAATTTGAAGAACGTGATCAAGCCTGTGGTGATCATGCTTACCAATAATACTTTTGCCGGCTATCGCGATGAATGTATGCGGCTTGGTGCAGATTATTTTTTAGATAAATCCCGCGACTTTCTCATGATTCCTACGATTGTTGAAAAATTACAGGCAAGCAAATTGGCGCATATTTAAGTGAAGAAGGTGTATCCTTTTTCATATTCCCAACACCTGTTTTAATTTCGCATACCCTGTTTTACTTACCGGCAAACGGGCGCCGGTACTTAGTATCGCCAGGTGATTTTCTTTTTCATAAGGATCTATCCTTGTGATCAACTGCACATTGATGATGTACGACCGGTGTATGCGGATAAAATTCTGCGAGCCCAGCATCTCTTCAAAATACCCCATTGTTTTATTCTTCAGAAACACACCTTCTGCGGTATGAATTTTTACATAATCATCTGCGGCTTCCAAATACTGTATGTTGGCTGTAGGAATGATCCTGATCTTCCCGTTGTCTTTTACCACCACACGGTTTTGTTGCGAAGGGTCGAGGGCAGCGGAGTTAAGCAGGTTATGAGTAGCAGAGATGCTTTCCTGTTTATTCTGTTGCTCCCATTTTCGGATTGCTTTTTCAAACCGGTCTTTACTAAAAGGCTTCAGTAAATAATCAATGGCATACAATTCAAATGCCTTGATGGCATATTCTTCGAACGCAGTGGTGAAAATAACTGCAGGCGGCTGGTCTACCAGTTCCAGCATCTCAAACCCGTTGATCTTGGGCATTTGAATATCCAGAAAGATCAGATCAGGCTGGTATTGCTGGATGGCTTTAACGCCTTCAAAACCATCTGCGCATTCCAATAGAACTTCTATGTCGGGAAAGCCCTGCAGGTATTCCCGCACCATCGTTCTGGCCAGCGGTTCATCATCTATGATAATTGCTTTTGTCATGTAGTGGCAGGTATGATCAGGGTTGTAATAAATGTTGACGATTCTTTTTCACAATGCAAAAGATCATGCCGTCCGTATAGCAGGAACAGCCTTCTTTTAATGGATGTCAATCCAAATCCAGTTCCTGCAATGGCATTGGCAGTGGCAGGGTCAAAAGGATTGCTGACAGTGATCTCCAGTCCTTTAGCAGTTACAAATGCTTTGATATTGATCTGCACTTCCTCCGTTGTATCATACAAACCAAATTTGATGGCATTCTCCACGATGGGTTGCAGAATTAAAGCGGGTATCAGAATCATGGAAGCGCCTTCAGTTACCTCAATCCTTGTTTGTAAACGGTGGCCGAAACGTACTTTTTCAATCTCCAGATAGAGTTCCAGGTATTTGATCTCTTCCTGCAGAACCACCAGTTGCTTTTCGTCTTTCTTTAATGTGCCCCGCAGAAAATCAGAAAGCTGCTCTATCATGTGTCTTGCTTTCTCAGGCTGTGTGCCGGCCAGCGCACTGATCGAGTTTAAACTGTTGAACAGAAAATGCGGTTGTAGTTGCTGTCTTAATTTAAAAAGTTCTGCATCTTTTGCCAGTTTTTCGGCTTCCTGTTTTAAATCATCTGTAAGTTTTTGTTCTTTTTGTGTGTACACTAATAAACTGAGTATGGTAATACAGGCAATCATCAGAAACCCAAATGCAAAACGGATATTGGATGACAGGTGTAATGATCCTGTGTAAGCCGCATCATTTTTAAAGAGCAGCCACAGGATCAACCGCACACTTAATAGCCAAACCACACTCAATGCCAGACTGATTACCAATACATACCAGTACTTTTCTTTTCCCGGCAGGTAATAGCGCATATTGTTGATGATTAACAGGCAAACGCCTGCCAGCAGCAGGTTGCTGATCACACTGTCGGTAAAAGATATGGTAAAACCGAATCCGAAATGGAAGAGTACATTAAACTGCAGCGCCATCCAGCATGGCCACCATAAGCCAAAAGCGATGCCGATGATGCGTTTTGTTGAAATCTTTTTTACTGGTCCTGGCATAATAGTGCGTTATGATCCTGTAAAATCTTCCACTGCAGTATCATACAGGTGCAGGGCCCTTTTCCGGGTATTACGAATGTACGTATCTGCATTTTCATGAACGATGATCCGGGAATACATTTCTGCACCATCAATCTGCGTGTCCATTTCATGCAATTCTGATATATCAATGAATTTCCATTGGATCAAAGTGCGGTCATCGCAAGGTTGGGCATACTCTTCTTTCTCACCAATCAATCTTGCCTTCTGAAATGCATGCAGTTGATCCTCTGCAAATATTAACCTGAGTTGTTCATCAAATTCAGCAGGATGCAACGGATCGCTGTAACTGATACAGTATACCAGTTTGGCTAAATACCAATTCATACTAAGATGATTTGAACTGTTAAACATATCAATAGCTTTTGATCTCAATTCCGGCAAAAACGGAGGTGCCACGCAGTATCAATACCTTGTTCGGATTGGCGGTTGCAGCACTATGGTATTTTCTTTTATCTTCTACGCCATGAAAAATGCCTTCTATCTCATTCTGCACAACCCAATCGGAAGGGATGACGAGTTTGGTTCCGCCAAAAACTTCTTCCAAACGGATGATCGCTTTGCCCGGCATATCAGCCTGTGTAAGGTCTAATTCTACGCCGCCAAATACACAGGAAATAGAGCCACCCTGAAAATTTTTAGATAAGATCGTTCGTTTAACACCGCTGAAAACAGAATGAATGTCGAAATAATCACTGCCATCGGTTTTGGTATCGGTGAAACTATTTTCACTGGTGTTTGTTGACCGGTAGCTGGTATCTTTTTCGTCCGGATACATATGCTGCCAGTTTTTTCTGCGTGGCCTGATGATAAAAAGAATACCAAGACCTATGATAATAACCGGCCAGAATAGTGTTTTGATGCTGAGCTCCGGGATAAAATCGTCTATCAGAAAAAAACCACCAATACCTATCAGGAAAATCCAGGTAGCATTCCTGAAACTATGTTTAATGCCGCTGTATAGCCCCACTATAATTAAAATCATAGGCCAGCTAAATAACCAATCAGGTAATGGGAAATTAAGATTGCGGAGTAATAAAGCGCCACCTGCCAACACAAGTATAATGCCCGCAAATATGCGGTTATGCTGGTGTCTCTGAAAATCGTTGGGCTTATCCATGACTTTGATTTTGTAAGGCAAACTTACAGTGGTCTTTGAGCAAAGGCAACAGCGTTTAGGCAATTATCGGGAAACATTCGGTAAACGACAGGGAAATGGCGGTAAGAAAAATGAGGGATAAACGGGGTTACTTTTCGCCGCCGTATTTGGATTGCCAGCCGATCAAAATTACGCCGGCAATAACCAGTACGGTTCCCCATACCTGTTCAGCAATGATCTTTTCACCCAAAAAGAAGTGCGCCTGGATAATGGTAGAGATGGGCCCGATACTGGTGATGATGGATGCATTATTACTGCCAATGCTTTTCATGCCACTGCTCATCATAAAAGAAGGCAGTACTGTGGCTACAATAGCAAGGGCTATCGAATACCAGGTAAGTGTAGCTGTAAAAGGAATGGTTTGTATATTATGGGTTACCATAAAATTGATAAAAATGCCTAAGGTTGATGCCAGCATGGCATAAGCTGTATACCTTGTAACACCTACTTTATGCACTAACCGGCCTGTGCCTACCAGGTAACAGGAATAAGTAATGGCGCATAAAAAGATCATGAATGAGCCATAAAAGAATTTAGGATTGGATGTATCCAGGTGCAATTCGCCAACATACGCAATACCAATACCAAGATAAGTTAATGCCAAAGCAATTACCTGTATGCGGCTTAGTTTGGTGCGAAAGAAGAAGGTGTTGATCAGCACCGCAAATGTGGGATATAGAAATAATATCAACCTCTCCAATCCGGCTGAAACATATTGCAGTCCTATAAAATCGAATAAACTGCTCAGGTAATAACCAAGGATTCCCAGAATAAAAACAAATAGCCAGTCGCGGGCAGATAATATGGTCTTATTTTCCTTTTTAGCCACCAGCCATGCTGCAACCAGGTAAAAGGGCAGGGAGAACAACATCCGGAGTGCTAAAAGGGTAACAGCATCTACCTGTGTTTCCCTGAAAGCCAGTTTTACAAAAATGGCTTTGGTAGAAAACAGGATAGCGCCTGCGAGGGTAATGAGGAAGCCGGTAAGGGTAATTTTTTTGTTCATTAGAGATAGTCATGGTAAATAAAAGTACGGATCATGAACGAAGCGCCATGGTCCGCTGACTATCTTATGCGCTCACATTAAATTCTCTCAAAGCGTCGTTCAGACTGGTTTTCAGGTCGGTGCTTGGTTTGCGCTGACCTATGATCAGGGCGCAGCTTACCTGGTAATCGCCTGCATTGAATTTTTTGGTGTAACTGCCCGGGATAACCACGCTTCTGGCCGGAACACGTCCTTTGTATTCAACAGGTTCAGTTCCACTCACATCAATGATCTTGGTAGATTGTGTAAGCACCACATTGGCGCCCAATACGGCTTCTTTTTCTACCACCACACCTTCAACCACAATACAACGGCTACCTACAAAACAGCCGTCTTCAATAATTACGGGGCTAGCCTGCAGGGGTTCCAGTACACCGCCAATACCAACGCCACCGCTCAGGTGTACGCCTTTACCTATCTGTGCGCAACTGCCCACAGTGGCCCAGGTATCAACCATGGTTCCTTCATCTACATAAGCACCAATATTTACATAGCTAGGCATCAGTACCACATTTTTAGCAAGATAAGCGCCATAACGGGCAACAGCGTGCGGCACAGCTCTTACGCCTAATTCTTTATAATTGCTTTTGAGCAACATTTTATCATAAAATTCAAACGGGGGGATGGTCCAGGTTTGCATTTGCTGTACGCCAAAATAGAGAAGAATGGCCTGTTTAACCCACTCGTTTACCACCCAGCCATTATCGGTGGGAGATGCTACCCTGATGCGCCCCTTATCAACCTCTTCAATTACTGCTTTTACGGCATCGGTATAACGGCTATCTTTCAATAATTCCCTGTTTTGCCAGGCTTCCCGGATCTGAGCTTGTAATGACATGCGTAATTTTTTTGCAAACATACAGTATCAGAAGTTTATCAGAACTTTGTAATGCCATTGTTCTGTCACAATCTGTAATTTGCCTTTAATTGAACATTTTCTTTCAAGTGTATGCTGCCATTTAATAACGATATCGAATCATGCCTGGAAAAACTGCATCAGGGTGGGTTGATATTGTATCCTACAGATACTGTATGGGGTATAGGCTGCGATGCTACGAATGCTGAGGCAGTAGAAAAGATATACAGGTTAAAGAAAAGAGCCGATACAAAAGCCATGATCGTGCTGGTGGCAGATGAAAAAGATATCCTGCAATATGTTAGCCAGCCTGAATTGCAGATATTTGACTACATCAAAGGGGTAAATAAGCCCACTACCGTTATTTATGAAGGTGCTGTTGAACTGGCTGAAAATTTATTGGCAGAAGATGGCTCAGTGGCTATCCGCATTTGCGAAGAGCCATTTTGTAAAAACCTGATCAAACGGTTTCGTAAACCTATTGTTAGTACTTCGGCAAATATCAGCGGATACCCGTCGCCACAGTGTTTTAAGGATATTGAGCCGGTTATCATAGAGGGAGTGGATTTTGTTGTTAACTACCGACAGGACGATACGGAGGCCCGTAAACCTTCTTCTGTTATTAAATGGGAAAAAGACGGATCACTCAGCATCATAAGGCCCTGAGTAATGCCGGAATGCGCTTTTCTGCGCCATATTTTCTTTCATAATCTGTAATCAGGTGGGTAAGAAGCGGTTTTTCGGAAAACCAATGTGGATAATATTATCCTGAATTTATTTTGCTTTTCTGAATAATAATGCAGAACTTAAAGGGAGTAAAAACGGTATATGCCAAGGGTTGTATTAGATATTCCTTCCGACAAGATGCAGTCTTTTATCAGCGCCATTTCGCCACTGGGTATTGGCGGCAGTATCAGAACGTACAAGTACGACGAAAAAAGGCGTTTCAATCCCAAACCTTCCCTCAATCATCTGAAAAGAATTTCGGCCAGTTTTATTTTATTTGATTGGGAGTTTTACAGCAATGAATTGGAATACGAATGATGAAGGATGAATTTTATGGATACGGTTAGTTTACGGCAAGTTCTTGCAACTCCGCCGTTCTTAACTATTTTTGCGCGTATGCAAAAAATACTGGTCATTCAAACAGCTTTTATCGGGGATGTGGTGCTGGCTACCGGTATGCTCGAAAAACTTCACGTCCAATATCCCAATGCGGCTATTGATATCCTGGTGAGAAAAGGTAATGAGCCGTTATTCACGCAGCATCCTTTTTTGCACGAAGTGTTGGTATGGAACAAAAAAACGTCCAAGTACAGCCATCTTTTCAGTTTATTAAAAAAAATAAGGCAGCATAGGTATGATGTGCTGATCAATGTGCAACGCTTTGCTGCTACCGGATTTCTGACTGCCTTTTCTAAAGCCCGCATGACCATTGGGTTTGATAAGAACCCTTTCAGTTTTTTATTTTCAGATGTGATCAGGCATGTTGTGAGTGAAGGTGATCATACCTTGCATGAAATAGAGCGTAATCACCAGTTGATACGATCATTAACTGATGATAAAGCAGCCAGGCCAAAACTGTATCCTTCTGATCAGGATGAGAAAACAGTAGCCGGGTTAACCAATAAAAAATACATCTGCGTAGCACCTGCATCAGTATGGTTTACCAAACAGTTCCCGGCAGATCAATGGACGGCAATGATTGATGGTGTACCGCATGATACAGCAGTATATCTTTTGGGTGCAGTGACTGATAAAGCATTGTGCGAAAAAATAAAATCAGGTTCACAGCATCCATCTATTACCAACCTGTCCGGTCAGCTTAATTTTTTACAATCAGCAGCCTTAATGAAAAAAGCGGTAATGAATTATGTAAATGATTCTGCACCCATGCATTTTGCATCATCGGTAAATGCGCCTGTTGCCACTGTGTATTGCTCAACAATACCTGCTTTCGGTTTTGGTCCATTGTCGGATAACAGCCATGTTATAGAAATACTTCAACCCCTCAGTTGCCGCCCGTGCGGATTGCATGGGAAGAAAGCCTGCCCGCAACAGCATTTCCATTGTGCCGGATGGATCACCACACAGCAATTATTGGCTGTATTGCCCCGGTAAACAAATACAAACAGCCTTACATTTGCAGCAGATGGAAATACGTTGTACTGATAGAGAATTATTCATTTTTGAACAAATAGGCGCTGCCGCCGATGAATTACAGGTGCCCTGTTACCTGATCGGTGGTTTTGTGCGCGATAAGATCATTGGCCGGCCTACAAAGGATGCAGATATTGTTTGTTTGGGAGATGGAATCGCGTTGGCGCATAAAGTGGCCGACCTGTTCAGGCCCAGACCGGTGGTTGCATATTTTAAAAATTTTGGAACAGCGCAGATCAAACTGGAAGATTTTGAGATAGAATTTGTGGGCGCCCGTAAAGAAAGTTACCGCCACCACAGCCGCAAACCGGAGGTAGCACCCGGAACAATTGAGGATGACCAGAACCGGAGAGATTTTACCATTAATGCTTTGGCCATCAGTTTGAACAAAGAAAACTTCGGGCAGCTCATCGACCCGTTCAATGGGATCAGGGATATTGAATTAAAAATTATTCAAACGCCACTGGCGCCGCTGCAGACTTTTAGTGACGATCCGTTACGCATGCTGCGTGCCATCCGCTTTGCATCGCAATTACAGTTTGTGATTGCGGATGAAACATTTAAGGCGATTGCTGATAATGCACACCGCGTAAAAATTGTTTCGCAGGAGCGGATTACAGATGAGCTTAACAAAATTATGTTATGCGCAAAACCATCAGTTGGCTGGGATCTGTTGTTCAGGGCCGGTTTACTGCATGTCATCTTTCCGCAAATGGTTGATCTGTATGGTGCGGAATATGTGGATGGTAAGGGACATAAAGATAATTTCTATCATACCCTGCAGGTATTGGATAACCTGTCGGCAAACTCGCAGGATCTCTGGTTGCGCTGGGCAGCTTTATTACATGATATTGGCAAGCCCGCAACTAAAAGATTTGAAGAAGGCCATGGCTGGACCTTTCACGGGCATGAAGTAGTAGGCGCGAGAATGGTACCGAGAATATTTGCCAAACTCAAACTGCCCATGAACGAGAAGATGCGTTTTGTGCAGAAACTGGTGTTGTTGCATTTAAGGCCTATCAGTCTTACAAAAGAAGATATCACAGACAGTGCCATCCGCCGTTTATTATTTGACGCAGGCGAGGATATTGACAACCTGATGATACTTTGCGAAGCGGATATTACCAGTAAAAATGCAAAGAAAGTAAAACGCTACCTGCAAAATTTTGAGTTGGTAAGAAAGCGTTTGCAGGAAGTAGAAGATAACGACCGCATCCGCAACTGGCAGCCGCCCATCTCGGGGGAACTGATCATGGCAAAATTTGGGTTAACACCCGGTAAACCGGTAGGAATTATTAAAGATGCTATCCGCGAAGCCATATTAGATGGTGAAATTTCCAATAATTATGAAGCCGCTTATGAATTTATGCTTCAAAAAGCCGCCGAACTGAACCTGCAGGCGGTAGAATAAGTTGTATTTTAGCAAACTTTAGGATGTAAAATCAAAAGCAAAAATCAAAAGTAAAAACAACATTTAAAAGCGCGCACAAAAAATCAACTCCAAACCCCAAACCCCAAACCCCAAACTCCAAACTCCAAACTCCAAACCCCAAACCAATAAGAATGGCCATATTAAAATTCAGGATATATCTCGAAGAAGATGATGCGGTATACAGGGATATTGTGATTAAGCACACGCAAAATTTCCAGGACCTGCATTTCGCTATTTTAAAGTCGTACGAATTTGATTCCAAACACAAAGCTACTTTCTACCGCAGCAATGATAACTGGCAGCGGGGCAGGGAGATCAGTTTTGAGAAATATGATAAACCCTATGTGGTAGATCCGCTGATCATGGCCGAAGTAACCATTGGTTCAGAAATACGGGATACCAACCAGAAGTTTATCTATGAATACGATTTTGAAAAGCACTGGGTTTTTCTGGTAGAGCTGATCAATGTGAGTAAGGAAGAAAGCAGTAAGATCACTTATCCTGCTACATCCAGAACAGAAGGCATTGGTCCGCAGCAATACGGCACCAAAAGTTTATTGGGCAATAAATTTGCCGACATCGAAGAAAAATACGACCTCGCCGAAGCCGCTGAAGGTTTTGGTACCGAAGGAGAGGATGGTGAAGCGGATACCGATACTGATGAGGCGGGCTCTGAGGAACAGGAAGGGCTGGAGGAGTTTTAAGTGGTGAGTGGTGAGTAGTGAGTTGTCAGTGGTGAGTAGTGAGTAGTCAATAATGAGTAAATACTGCAACCAATTAACATACTCACCACTCACAATTAGCATAACAGTTGTAAGCAATAAGTGATAAGGCTCAGTATTATGAACAATTCCGCACAAAACACAGTCATCATCATTGCCGGCCCAACTGCCGTTGGCAAAACATCTTTCGCCATTGCTCTGGCGCAACACTATCAAACCGATATTATTTCTGCAGACTCCCGTCAATGTTATAAAGAAATGAACATTGGCGTGGCCCGCCCGTCTGAAGCGGAACTGAAAGCGGTTAAACATTATTTCATTGCATCACATGCTGTAACGGATGACCTGAATGCAGGTAGTTTTGAAAGATATGCATTGACTGCGGTGGATGAAATTTTCAAAAAAAACAAAGTGGCCATCATGGTTGGCGGAACGGGGCTGTACATCAAAGCATTTTGTGAAGGCATTGATCCGATGCCTGATGTGCCCGAAGAGATCAGGCAGAAAGTAATAAGCGGCTATCAACAGAAAGGATTGATCTGGCTGCAAAAAGAACTGGAACAGAAAGACCCTGCATTCTGGGTCGTAGCCGAGCAACAGAATCCGCAACGGTTAATGCGTGCATTGGAAGTGCTGTATGCAACAGGTAAATCCATCATGGAATACCGCACAAAGAAAAAAGTGGAACGTCCTTTTAAAATAGTTAAGATAGGATTGGAGCTGCCCAAAGAACAATTGAATCATAATATTTTCCAACGGGTAGACCAAATGATGCAGGATGGTTTACTGGATGAGGTTAAATCGTTGGTGCCTTTCAGAAACCACAATGCCCTGCAAACGGTTGGCTACCGCGAATTGTTTGATCACTTAGATGGTAAATCAACACTTGAAGAAGCTGTTAATCAGATCAAAACAAATACACGCCATTATGCCAAGCGGCAGATGACCTGGTTTAAAAAAGATCCCGAAATGCAATGGCTGAGTCCATCCCCCAAATCTCTCCCTGTCATTACAGACCAGGTATAAATACGGGTAATTTATACCCTAAATGAAATATTTAATGGAATGATACTTTACAAATAATCATTATTTGTATTAGTTTTCCGATATTGTGTTTCAGAAACCTACTAAAAAAACATAGTTATGAAAAAATGGTTAATGGCCGCGCCGGCTGCACTGCTGTTTTGTGCAGGCCTTCAGGCGCAGGCCCCAAAAATTGTATATGAAAAATATACACTGCCCAACGGCTTAACAGTTATTCTGCACCAGGACAAATCTGCACCCGTTGTAGCTGTCTCGGCATTGTATCATGTAGGGTCAAAGAATGAAGACACTGCGCGTACCGGCTTCGCTCACTTTTTTGAGCACCTGATGTTTGAAGGGAGTGAGAACGTAAAGCGCGGCGATTTTGATAAATACACTTCCAATGCAGGCGGATATAATAACGCCAACACCACGCAGGACAGAACCTATTATTTTGAACTGTTCCCCAGCAACCAGTTTGCCCTCGGCCTTTGGCTGGAAAGTGAAAGGATGTTACACGCCAAAATTGAAGACATAGGGGTGAACACGCAAAAAGAAGTGGTAAAAGAAGAAAAGCGGCAGCGGATAGATAACCAGCCTTACGGAACCATTATTGGTGAGATCTTCAAACGTGCATTTAAAGTGCATCCTTACCGATGGCAGCCCATTGGAAGCCTTGAACACCTGAGTAGTGCCAAACTGCAGGACTTCATTGATTTCTATCATACTTTTTATGTTCCCAATAATTGTGTGCTGAGTCTTGCAGGCGATATTGATATCCCGCAGGTAAAACAACAGATAGACGCTTATTTTGGCTCTATTCCCAAAGGAGTAAAACCTATTCCTCGTCCGTCAGTAACAGAACCGGCTTTGGCAGGAGAGGTGAGGGATGTGATTGAGGATAATATCCAGCTACCTGCGGTTGTGCAGGCCTATCGCTCGCCTAAACAGGGCAGCGATGAATATTATGCTTTCAATGTATTGTCTACACTGTTATCAGGTGGTAATTCTTCCCGTTTAAATAAAGCCATTGTTGATGAAAAACAACTGGCTGTTCAGGCAGGTGCATTTAATTATGCGCTGGAAGATGCAGGACTGTTTATCACTTTTGGTATTGCTAATATGAATGTAAAACCGGAAGACCTGGAAAAAGAAATACAGGTGGTAGTGGATGGCGTAAAAGATAAATTAGTTGATGACAGGGAATTTGTAAAAGTTAAAAACCAGATCACCACAGAATTTGTAACAAAGAATTCAACCATGGCGGGTATTGCAGAAACACTGGCCAACTACCAGGTGTATTTTGGCGATGCCAATCTTATTAATACAGAGATCAACAGGTATAACAAAGTAACCAGGGAAGACCTGGTAAATGTGGCAAAAAAATACCTGACCGCCAACAACCGCGTAGTTCTGTATTATGTACCCAAAGGCACGAAAAAATAACACCTGATCTAATTTATTTTAAACAGTATGACCATGAAAAAAATAATTCTTTCCATCATTATAGCACTACCTGTTGCTTTGCTGGCGCAGGTAAAAGCAGACAGGACACATGCTCCCAAACCGGGCCCTGCACCTATTATTAAAGTGGGAGAGCCGGCATCTTTCACATTGCCTAACGGACTAAAAGTATTCGTTGTACAAAATACCAAGCTGCCACGCGTATCAGCAACATTAACCATAGACCGTGATGCGGTACTGGAAGGCGATAAAGCCGGTATGGTTAGTATGGCAGGAGAACTTTTTCGCAGGGGAACTGAAAAAATGAATAAAGCCACCCTTGATGAAGAAATTGATTATTTAGGTGCTACCATTAATGCCAGTGCCAAAAGTGTAGACGCCTTCTCACTCAAAAATAATTTTCCTAAAGTATTTGGGTTACTGGCTGATGTGGCGCTGCATCCGTCTTTCCCCGCAGATGAACTGGAAAAGATCCGCAAACAGGAATTATCGAGCCTTGCGCAGAATAAGGAAGATGCCAATGCCATTGCCTCCAATGTGGTTAGCAGATTGGTTTATGGTAAAGACCATCCTTATGGAGAAGTAGAAACAGAAGAGACGGTAAAGAAAGTAACGGTTGATGATATCAAAAACTATTACAACAGTTACTGGAAACCCAATATCGCGTATCTCATATTTGTAGGCGATATTACAGTAGAAGAAGCTAAAAAATTAACCGAAACCTATTTTGCCAACTGGCAAAAAGGAACCGTGCCTGCACAAAATTTTCAGGCACCCCAGGCTCCGGCAAAAACCTATATAGCTTTAGTAGACAGGCCAAGTTCTGTGCAGAGTGTGATCAATCTGGTAACACCAGTACAATTAAAACCCGGCACTGCCGATGTCATTCCTGCTTCTGTAATGAATAACCTGCTGGGAAATGGCTCATCCGGAAGATTGTTTAAAAACCTGCGTGAGAAGCATGCCTTTACGTATGGAGCTTATTCACAACTGCGTTCAGACAGGCTGATCGGAAATTTTACAGCCAGCGCCTCTGTCCGTAACGAAAAAACGGATAGTGCTATCGGGCAGTTTCTTGTTGAGTTTGAGCGTATACGTACAGAACCCGTGAGCAGTGATGATGTAAGCCGTACCAAAAATGAAATGAGCGGAAGTTTTGCCCGTTCGTTGGAAAGCCCTTCTACCATTGCCAATTTTGCTTTAAATGTGGCCCGTTATAACCTGCCAAAAGATTATTACCAGAACTATCTGAAAAATCTTGCAGCCGTAGATAATGTTGTGGTAAAAGCAATGGCCAACAAATTTGTGCAACCTGGTAATGTGCATATTGTGATCGTTGGTAACGTTAAACAGATCGCCAAAGGGTTGGAGAAATACGGTGAAGTAAAATATTTTGATGTATATGGAAATGAGAAAGCTGCTCCCTCCGAGAAAAAAATTGATGCAGCAGTTACCGCTGAATCAATATTGAAGAAAGCGATCGAAGCAGAAGGGGGAGAAGCGGCTATGAACGCAATCAAAGATGTTGCTATGAACGGAACAGCAAGCGTAATGGGCCAGAACCTTGATTTTTCTGTGAAGTATGTGTTGCCTTCCGGTTACCTGCAGAACCTGAGTATGGGAGGGATGTCATTGTCTAAACAGTTGGCAAAAGACGGAACCTATTCAATTGTGCAGCAGGGACAGGACGCGCCATTAAAAGAGGAAGACAAAGAAGAACTTGACCAGGATGCGGCACTTTTTCCTGAACCATTTTTACTTACTAAAACAGGCTACTCGTTTACTGTTAAAGGAATAGAACAGTTAGAGGGGAAAGACGCTTATAACATCGAGGTTAAATCACCTAAAGGCAGGGTGTTTAACTATTACTATGATGTTGCCAGCAGTTTGCGTGTGAAAGAAGTACGCACACAGGATGGTCCTGCCGGCAAGAGCCTTGTGCAGGTGTCAATAACTGAATATAAAACAGTAAACGCGGTAAAACTGCCGGTTAAACAGTTGGTTGATGCGGGCCAGTTCAAAATCAATATTGAGATTACTGATATAAAAATTAACCAGGGTCTGAAGCTGGATGATTTGAAATAAGAAAACTAATTGCTAAAATGTTTTTTTATTAAACACATAGTTACATAGATCAGGAAATAGGGCATATAATTCAAAAGCTATGTTTCTTTTTTGTTTTTCCTATGTGCCTATGTGTTTTAAAAAAGATTTGAAATAAGAAAATTTATCACAATAAAAAAAAGGCACCTGTTGGGTGCCTTTTCATTATTGGTTTTAATAGGAAGAACTTAACAGAATATGGAACTTGTTAAGTGGTTCCTGTAAATATGTTTTTAAAACTTAAATCCAAAACTCAATACAATATTACCCCTGCTTCCCCCTTGTTCTGCAAAGGTGTTGGGCTTATCGTTCAGGCGATAGGCAAATTGTACATCTTTGTTAAATGTGTGCGCATAACTCAGGTCAATAAAAATGCCATGATCTCTGTATCCCAACCCGCCTGTAGCCAATATTCTGTTGGCATGCAAATTGGCATCATTATAAGGGCTGCCATAATAGGCGCCACCCAAACGGAACATGATGGTATGTAATTTCAATTCGCCACCAACCCTGATGTTGATATTGCCTTTGTAAACATCCTTGATCGTAGTATTTACTATCTGGTAGTAATCTTTTAAAGCCTGGTCATTCTTGTCGGCAGCAGAAAAGCGGGCGCCGCGATAATTCACATATTCAATATCGGCGCTTACAAATGCTCTTTGCCTGCGGGTATCGCTGATCTCCCTGAATACATAACTGGCACTCAGGATGGCTCTCCATGGTGTAACCAGGTCGTATTTTCTTTCACCTGCTCTGCCGCTGTTCAATTCGTTACTGCTGGCAGTTTTAATACCGGCATAGGTTTCAGTATTACTGGTGATAGATGAACTGATCTTATCGGTATAACCAATAAACTGAGGCGTATGAAATGCAAAACCAATGCGCCAGAATTCCTGAGGCTTATAAATAATTCCCAGCTTGGCGCCAATACCAATAGCACGTGAACTGAAGGTTTCTTTGTATTCAAAAGATTTGAATTGGTTATTGGTGTTATTGGTTGCATCAGTTTCACTATACACAAGATCACGCTGGTAACTGATCACCGGGATGGTAAAACTTCCGCCCACATACATTTTATCTTCCAGGTTGCCCGCCAGTCCTAAAGCAATTTCATGATAACCGCCACGGGTAACAGCATCGTAAGATTGGTTCACCCCTGATGAAATAGGCACCATGCTCTGATAGCCTGTAACTGCACCGCCCGGGCCGCTGGTAGTATCTATTAAAAAAGTTCTGAAAGCTAATGAGGAACCAAAAATATAATTGCTTAATGCTGCATTGGTATCGGCCCTGTCTTTCACCAGTTCTTCCAGGTATTGTTCACTAAATGAGCTGAAATTATTAAAGCCTTTGAACTGGGTATGATTATTATAATTAGCCACCTGGTTAACAGAAAGAGCAAATGCACTGCTTGTCCATTTCCGGTCTTTACGTGTGGCCGAACTTAATATAATTCCGGAAGCGCCATAGTTGAAATTGTCTTTGTTGCTTACTGTATCGGTACCGCGGTATTTGAATTTATTGCGGTTAAGACCGAATCCCGGTGTTAAAACAAATTCATTGGTTTTAAATAATCCGATACCTGCAGGGTTAACATGGTTAGCTGTGATATCGCCTCCTAATGAACCCATCACACCACCCGTGGCCATATTCCTGGCAGTACCGTTTTGTGTAAACCATGCAGTACGTAAAGCATCTTCCGGTGTTTGTGCAGAGGCGGATATATAAATGAGTGAGAATAAAATGAGTATAGAATATTTCATATAAATCAGTTTGGGTATGGGTGTAGTGATAAAGCAGGAAATACCTGCTTCAGCCATCGTCAATAGTTTAAATGATTAACCTCTGCCACCCCGGCCGGTACCGGTGCTGCTGCCTGTGCTTTTAAAGCCACCGCTGTTACCACCAGCATTACTGCTTGGCGCCGGTTGCGATGAAGAATTAGAAGGGCTGGAATTAAATGTTCTTACAGGCCTGTCGTAACCGGAGCTGTTTTCAGATGAGCCCGTAAAAACTCTTTTGAGCAAATTACCAAAGCTGTTATTGCTGCCATTCGGGATAAAATTGCCTGTTTTGGGATCCTTATAGCCAAGGTTGGTGTTGCTGTAGTTTTTGTTTCTGAATGCATAGATATTACTGCCCGAAGTAGAGCCGCCGCCGTATGTTTTAGGTAAGGAATAATGAATAACAGTATAGATTGGGCTGCTCCATCCCCAGTTTCCATAACCCGGACTCAAATAAGGATTCCAGTAAGCGTATGGATTCAGATTGGTGTAGTAATGGTAAGGATTATAAACACTAAAATCATAACGGCTGTCGTACCAGTAACTATAATCATCAATCGCGCTCCAGCGATACCTGTTGGCTATTTTCATGCGAAGGTACCTGTCGTCGAGGCTGCTTACATACGCCTGGTATTCTTCAGTTTGCTGCTTCTGTATTTCCTCTTCCTTTGCAACAGATGCCATCTCTCTTCCGGGAGAATAATATACATCGTCCGGGGTCTGGCCGGCTTTAAACGCCGTTGAACAGGACGAGAGGAGTCCTATTCCTATAACCGAAAGGAGTAAAACATGTTTCATGACATCAGGTTTGAAAGGTTAGATAATGTGAAGTTACATACATTTGCGTGCCGGTAAAACCGTTTGTCATTAACACCACAAACGCTTTGCCAGCTAACAGGTGTAAGTATTATAATACGTTAAAGAAATCACAATAAAATATGGGTAAGGATATTGCAACAAGAGCAGAGGATTATTCGCAGTGGTATAACGACCTGGTTATTAAAGGTAACCTTGCCGATTACAGTGCCGTGAGGGGCTGTATGGTGATCAAACCCTACGGCTTTGCCTTATGGGAGAATATGCGTGATGTATTGGATAAGATGTTTAAAGACACCGGTCACCAGAACGCCTACTTCCCATTGTTTGTACCTAAAAGCCTGTTTGAGGCAGAAGAAAAGAATGCAGAAGGCTTTGCGAAGGAATGTGCCGTGGTAACGCATTACCGTTTAAAATCAGACCCAAATAACAAAGGAAAACTGATTGTTGATCCTGAAGCGAAGTTAGAAGAAGAGTTAGTGGTGCGCCCAACCAGTGAAGCGATCATCTGGAATACCTATAAAGGCTGGATCCAGTCTTACCGCGATCTGCCCATACTTGTTAACCAGTGGGCCAATGTGGTAAGATGGGAGATGCGTACCCGCCTGTTCCTGCGCACAGCAGAGTTTTTATGGCAGGAAGGACATACCGCACACGCTACTGCAGCAGAAGCAATAGTTGAAACAAAGAAAATGCTGGATGTGTATGCAGATTTTGCAGAGAACTGGATGGCCTTGCCTGTGATTAAAGGTGTAAAAAGTCCTAATGAACGTTTTGCAGGTGCGGAAGATACTTATTGCATTGAAGCTTTGATGCAGGATGGTAAGGCATTACAGGCCGGCACATCGCATTTTCTCGGGCAGAATTTTGCGAAAGCATTTGATGTGAAGTTTACCGATAAAGACAATAAGCTCGATTATGTATGGGCCACCAGTTGGGGTGTGAGTACAAGACTGATTGGTGCATTGGTAATGGCGCATAGTGATGATGATGGATTGATCTTTCCTCCAAGAATTGCGCCTATCCAGGTGGTGATCGTGCCTATTTATAAAGGAGAAGAACAGAAAGCATTGATAGATGAAAAAGTGCTGGCCATTGTTGGCAACCTGAAAGCACTGGGCATATCAGTAAAGTATGATGATTCTGATAACGCCAGACCAGGATGGAAATTTGCCGAATACGAATTGAAAGGCGTACCGGTAAGAATGGCCATTGGTGCAAGAGACCTACAGAATAATGTGGTGGAAATAGCCAGAAGGGATACCAAAGAAAAAACGAGTGTGAGCATGGATGGTATTGAGGAGTATATCAAAAACTTATTGGCTGATATCCAGTTATCCATGTTTAATAAAGCAAAGCAGTTCCGTGACGGGCATATCACAAAGACAGATAACTGGGATGAGTTTGTGAACCTGCTGGATACCAGGGGTGGATTTGTTTCTGCGCATTGGGACGGCACTGCTGAAACAGAAGACAAGATCAAAGAACTCTGTAAAGCTACTATCCGTTGTATTCCTTTAGATAACCCGCAGGAAGATGGCAAATGTATACTTACCGGCAATCCATCTGCACAAAGGGTATTGTTTGCAAGAGCCTATTAAAAACGCTTTGTGTAACCCGGTATCTCCGTGCTCTCCGTGTTGAAAAAAATTTTTAACACAGAGATACACAAAGACAAAGAGTTTCACAGAGATATTTTTATCTCAATCATCTTCATGAAACAAAAGCAGGTACATAGTTCGATGATCCCTTACCTGGAAGGGAAGGTTTTATTATTTGATAAACCTTTGCAATGGACCTCTTTTGATGTGGTGCGGAAACTGCGTTACCTGACCAAAATTTCTAAAGTGGGTCATGCCGGTACATTGGATCCGCTGGCTACAGGATTGTTGATTGTTTGCACCGGAAAATTTACCAAGAAGATCAATGAGTACATGGGCATGGAGAAAGAATATGCCGGCACTTTTACATTGGGTGCTGTTACACCTACCTACGACCTGGAATCTGAGCCACAGAACCATCAGCCTTTTGATCATCTTACCCCGGAAATAATTAAAGCTGCCACAGCGCAGTTCATCGGTCCCATTATGCAAACACCTCCCATACACTCTGCTATCAAACAGGATGGTAAGCCGGTGTATCTGGCGGCAAGAAAAGGGATTGATGTAAAATTAGAACCAAGGCCCGTTACCATTTATTCATTCGAAATTGAAAAGATTGAATTGCCTGTTGTTTATTTCAGGGTGGTATGTTCTACCGGCACCTACATCCGCAGCTTAGCCAACGATTTTGGTGCAGCGCTTGGTGTGGGTGGTTATATGAGCAGTCTGCGCAGAACACGCATCGGGGTTTTCAGGGTGGAAGATGCAGTGTCTATGGTTGATTTTGAAACGGAGATTAAACAGTTAACCGCATCATCAGAAGGGGAGACCAATGCCTAACTGTACGGCATAATTATTTACCCTGAGTCCATTCTCCCTGTTCTCGAACCACTGGAATTTATCCATCCAGCCATTATTATATTTTCTGGCAGGGTCTTTTACCTTGTATGCAAAATCGAGCCTGATCAGAAAATAAGAGAAATCTACCCTTACACCGGTTCCTACACCAATGGCAATATCTCTGCCCAGATTATTAAATGCGAACCTTGCTTCTGGATCGGCAGCATTCTTTCTGATGTTCCACACATTACCAATATCAGCATACACCGCGCTGGCAACTTTAACGCCTGCAATTGTTGTTAATGGAAACCTGTATTCAATATTGGCCTCCAGTTGCATATCTCCAAAACGGTCGCGGTAACTGTTATTACTGGTATCTGCTTCGCTTTGCACGGAACTGCCAAGGCCCAGTTGCCTTAGTCCCCATGCACGCATACTGTAGGGGCCGCCTGCAAAAAATTGTTTAAAGAAAGGAAGTGTTTTATCGCGCGCCGTATCGGTACCATAGTTATAACCCACACCGGCATAAGCACGATAGGCCAGTTCTGTTTTTCTGATTTTGACAGACTTACGATATTCCGCTTCCACTTTCAGATAGCGGTAGATCTGCTCGTTCCATTTACCGATCAATCCCAGCAGGCCACCCGCTTCCTCCAGGCCTATTCTAATAAAATGGCTTTTATCAGGATTGTTGGGGTTGGTGAAATTTTTGATCAGCGACAGGCGCTGGCTGATCACTTTTCCGGAATTAAATGAAGTTCTCAGGAAGGGGCTGGTGATAAACAGGTTCCTCAATTTATACAATGTATCGAGTGAATATAATTCTACATTAAGTGGTTTATATAACCATACATTATCGCCTTTTTTCCATTCATAACCCCAACTGGTTACTAAGGAACGGAGTTGGTAATAATCTCTCCTGTCAACATAAGAACCGTTAACAGAGAACAGGGTTTTCTTGTTATCCAGTTTATTTAACGCTCTCCAATCGGCAATCTTAAAGGGCAGTATCAGCTTTGGAAAAGCATAGGTATGACCAATGTTAATAAGGAATGTCTGGATTAACTGTGTTTGGTTATTGCTAAGCAGGCTCAGTTCAACACCGGTACGAAAAGTAGCAAGCGATTGTATAGCGCTTTTCCATACGTTTTTATTGTTATACGCAAGGTTGGTTGAAATGCCCCATAGGTTTCCTGAACCGATATCGGCGGCGGCTGTATTACGGCTGGTTTCCAGGTCTATCGTGAAGCTTTGTTTTACTGCCGGTATGAGGTAGAAATACAGGTCGAGGCTATCCTTATCCCTAACAACGGGCCTTGCATCTACCTGTTGCCAGGCGCCTAACTGACCAAGGGTGTTGATCGACTTAAAATAATTGTTTTCATTGTATAGCTCGCCATTGTGCAGGTAAGTATGCTCCCGTAATGGCTTATAAGTAAACAATCCTTTTCTATAACGCATGGTCAGGTTTCTGCGGGTAATTTCCTGGAATCCTTTTTGGTACATGATACTGTCGGTAATATCGGTCAGCTTTGACTCAGGATAATAATACACCCTGCCGATATGGTATTGAGCTAATCTTGATGAATCGAAAGTGGGCCTTTTCAATATCGAAATATCCCAGGTTGGATTTTCTCTGCGTGCCCTTGCCGCTTCAGCAATGATCTCGGCCTGCTTAAATGGATCAAGGGTAAGCTGTAGTAATTTGGTATTGGTGGTATCTACCAACGCATAAACATCTTCGCGCGTGAATCGGTAATAACCATTTTGCCGGTATAAACTTACCAGCCTGTCTAATTCAGAACTGATCAGTTGTTTGGTATAGGGGGCACCTTTTTTGAGCAAGGTTTTTGCCTCTTCTTTTTTGGCCAGTTTTTGTAAAGAGGTATCGCCGAGATCATACGAAACAGAATCGATGCGGATGTTTTTTCCAATATTGATATCCATAGCCACTGATGCCCTTATCTGGTCGCTTACCGTATCAATCCTTACTGAATTGTCAAAACCTGCATAATAATATCCCTGCGAATTCAGGTAGGCATTCATAGAATTCACCGACCGGGCAATATTATTGGAATCGAATGCAGGCGGGTTCTTTATTTTATAAATAATCCAGAATTGCTGTACCTTTTTCAACTTTAAACTGTCATCCCAATAATTTTCGAGCTCCGTGGTTAAGCGTTTTTTCTCATCTTTGGCAATATCTCCTTTGAGGTTTATTTTGGTATCGTAAACAAAAGGTTTATTGTGCGGGTAGTTTCTAACAGTTGTTTTTTTTAATACCGAGCAGGAACTGATCATTACTAACACCAGTGATAGAAGGCCAAGCGGGAGTAAATTTACTTTATAACGGTTCAAATGCATACAGGATGTTAAGCAAGAATGAGTTCAAATATATTCAATCTTTGTGCCAGAAAAAACAAAGGCAGGCAGAAGGGCTTTTCATTGCCGAAGGTACAAAGCTTGCAGAAGAATTATTAAAAAGCGATTACTGCATCAGGAAGATATATGCATTGGCTGATTGGGAAGCTCCCGTATCAGCAAAAGCAGAAATAACAATTGTTTCGGAAGATGAATTAGAAAGGATCAGCAGTTTACAAACCCCGAATAAGGTGCTGATTGTTGCCGAACAGAAACAACTTAATACTGCTCCAAAACCGGAACATGGGCTGACTCTGTTGCTGGAGGGCATCCAGGACCCCGGTAATCTGGGAACGATCATCCGGATAGCCGACTGGTTTGGTGTTAGCCAGATTATAGCCGGAGAACATACTGCAGAGCTTTATAATCCCAAAGTAATTCAGAGCACGATGGGAAGTTTTATCCGAGTACAGGTTTGGTATCAACCATTAAAAGAGGTGCTGCAATCCTGCAAACTGCCGGTATATGGCGCTTTACTGGAAGGAGAGAATATCAACCATATTACAGCAATTACCGATGGCTTACTGGTTATTGGCAACGAATCAAAAGGGATCAGCCCGGAATTACTTCCCTATATCACTCATCCGGTAACAATTCCCCGAATTGGTGGCGCCGAATCATTGAATGCAGCAGTGGCAACAGGGATTATTTTGGCGAGGATGAGATCGTGAATGGTGAGTTGTGAATGGTGAATGGTGAATGGTGAATGGTGAATGGTGAATGGTGAATTGGCAATTGTGAATGGTGAATCATGGTCCTTGATCCTTGTTCCTTGATTCTTGCTTCTTGGCCCTTGATTCTTGATCCTTGGTCCTTTTTTGGGATACAAATTAACTTTAAGCTCCTTCATTCACAATTCACAATTCACCATTGCCAACTCACGTCTCACGAAAAGCATTGCCCTACCTGAACTGAATCGCCTTCACTGGTTTGATCTTTTTAATAAGCAGGGTAGGGATAATGAGTAAAAAATAGCAAACCATTGCTGTGGTAATACATACTGCGGCCACCTGCCACCAGATAATATGAACAGGAGCGGAGGCTACATAATAAGAAGCTTCGTCTAATTTGATAAAGCCCGTGTATTGTTCCAGTAAACAGATGCCGATGCCCAGAACAAAACCGGCCCCGATACCTGTTAGGCTGATCACGGTTGCGTGATAGAGGAATATTTTTCTGATCAATCCGTCTTGTGCACCCAGCGCTTTCAGGATGCCGATCATCCGGGTTCTTTCCAGTATCAGTATCAAAAGGCAGGTGATGAGATTGATGATAGCCACTACTGCCATCACAATAAAAATTACATTTCGGTTCACATCCTGGATATTAAGCCAGTCAAAAATATTCGGGTATACTTCCCTGATACTCCGGCTCATCCATTCAGCCGGTAGTTTATCGGATAAATTATAGCTGATCCGGTCAATATTTTTATAGTTGTCTACGAAGATCTCGTAACCACCTGTTTGGTTGGGTGCCCAGTTGTTCACACGTCGTATCAGCCGGATATCGCCGAGAATAAATAATTTATCGTACTCTTCAATGCCTGTTTTATAGATCCCTGCCACTTTCAGTTTCCGATAAGTTCTTGAGCCATCGGTGATAGAAATAAAATAAAGGGTTACCGTATCATTCAGGCTGATCTTTAATTGTGAAGCAAGAGAAACAGAGAGCATGATCTCTTTGCTGTAATTGGAATCATTAAAATTGATCCAGCGCCCTTCCCTGAGATAAGTTTTTAGTTTACTGCTGTCGTACGCGTTTTCGATGCCTTTTAATAATACACCTTCTATCTCTTTATTTTTCTCCAGCACGGCCGATTTGGTGGCAAACCCCTGCACCTGCTGCACACCGGGTTCTTTGCGGATAAGCGTTTCAATAGCCGTGTCTTTTTCAATCGGATTTTCTTCCGCTACCAACGATTTATTGGGCTCATATTTTTGTACGCGCACATGTCCCCAGAAACTAAACACTTTTTCCGACACGGTATGCTGAAACCCGTTTACAAATGCCAGTGTAACAATCATGGCCATTACACTTAACGCTGTTGCCACCACCGATAAACGGATGATGAACCGCGAAAAGGATTTTTGCCTGTTAAAGGCAATGCGTTTGGCAATATTAAAAGCCAGGCTCAATCGGCATGATTTTAGTACGTTCAAAACTACATTGCACTTGCGAATGCAGCAAAAGCATTTGCAGACAGGCAGAAAGTTGTATGTTTAAATAAGAAATGACCCCTATGCGCAGTACCATCTTTTTGCTGATGTTTTTGCACTTTTTTGTGTTGTTGCAGGCGCAAAGGCTGCCCGATCATGTGTACATGCCCAATATCAGAACGGTAAAACTGTTTCAGCAGAATGATCAGCAAAGCATGCCAATGATCACACTAAACTCCGGTGATCAGCTTGAATTGCATTTTGATGATATGAGTGGCTATGCCCGCAATTATTATTATACTTACGAATTATGCAATGCCGACTGGACGCCTGCTGATGTGAATGTGTTTGATTATATCAACGGGTTTACGCAAAACCGTTTGAGCCAGTACCGCATGTCTACATTTGCCACCACCAGGTATGTGCATTACCAGGCATTATTGCCTGAAAGAAATTGTGTGCCCATGAAATCGGGTAATTACCTGCTGAAGGTTTTTTTAGATTCCGACACCTCTAAACTGGCTTTTACTAAACGGATGATGGTGGTTGAAAATAAAGCAAGCATCGGCGCCATGGTACAGCAACCTTTCGATAATGAGTTGTTGCGTACACACCAGAAAATCCAGTTCTCTGTAAACACACAGCAGTTGAATGTATTAAGTCCGCAGCAAACACATGTGGTGGTATTGCAGAATAACCGATGGGATGATGCGGTAAAAGATATCCAGCCATCTTTCATCCGCAATAATGTGTTGGAATATAATGGAGAGATGGATTGTGTATTCCCTGCGGGAAAAGAATACCGATGGGCCGATTTGCGGAGTTTCCGTTTTCAGAGCGATAGGGTAGAAAGTGTAGATAAATCAAAAGAGCCTAACGATATCTTTATTAAAACAGATATTGAGCGCAATAACCTGCGCTACATTTTTTTCAGGGACTATAATGGCTGGGATGAGATATCTACCACCGAATCTGTGAACCCCTGGTGGCAAACCGATTATGCCAATGTGCATTTTACCTTTGCACCGGCGCGCAACCAGCCTTTTGCCGGCAAATCTGTTTACCTGCTGGGCGAGATGACAGGAAACCAGATAGGCGATACTTCCCGGATGGTGTATGATGCAGAAAAAGGGGTATATACAAGGACTCTTTTATTAAAACAGGGCTATTACAGCTATACCTATGTTACAAAAGACAATAAAAATCCATCTGCAAAAGCGGAGCCTACTTTAACAGATGGAAATTATTGGGAAACGGAAAATCAATACACCATCCTGTTTTATTATCGTTCTTTCAGCAGCAGGTATGATGAATTAGTGGCTGTATCTACTATTTCCTCCCGGAATGTGAATGGTGGTTTTTAAAACAGCTTTTTATTTGTTGATAACAACGCTAAAAAAATCAGGAAAATACAGGTTCAACCCTTACTTTTGCGGCGGCAGGTCTTACACGACCAGCTCCTGCTGAACCTCCCCAGGGCAGGAATGCAGCAAGGATAGGCGGTTGTAGCGGTGCGATGTAAGTAGCCTGCCATTTTTTATTTCTTCAATTCGCGGATTACGGATTAACGGATTCGCGAATTAATTAATACGTTAATTCGTAATCCGACAATTAAATATGAAATTTTTTATCGACACGGGTAACCTGGCCCAGATCAAAGAAGGCAACGACTTAGGAATTCTGGATGGTGTTACCACCAACCCAAGTTTAATGGCCAAAGAAGGCATTAAAGGCGAGGAAGCCATTGCCCAGCATTATAAAACCATTTGCGAACTGGTAGATGGTGATATCAGCGCTGAAGTATTGTCTACCGATTTTGCGAGCATGGTGGAAGAAGGTAAAAAATTAGCCGCGATACACCCTAATATCGTTGTAAAAGTGCCTATGATCAAAGATGGTATCAAAGCCATCAAATGGTTTTCTGATAACGGGATCCGTACCAATTGTACTTTGATCTTTTCTGCAGGTCAGGCTATCCTGGCGGCAAAAGCAGGCGCCAGTTATGTATCTCCATTCATTGGCCGTATCGACGACAGTGGCTGGGATGGTATGGAACTGATTGGCCAGATCAGGCATATTTTTGATATTCAGGGATACAAAACAGAAATACTTGCTGCTTCTATCCGTAACGCTTTACACATTGTGAAGGCTGCAGAATTAGGTGCTGATGTATGTACCTGCCCATTGGATTCTATTTTAGGATTATTAAAACATCCGTTAACAGATATCGGGTTGGCGAAGTTTTTGGAAGACGCTAAAAAAATGTAATCGCTGATTACACGGATTTTTATATGAGAGATGCCTCACTTGTGTGAGGCATTTTTTTTGCCACAGATTACACAGATTTTCACAGATTTGATTGCTGTTTCTGTGAAAATCTGTGTAATCTGCGGCTGAAATTTCAGAACTACCTGAATAGCATCTTCATAAAAATCATAAAAAATCCGCGAAATCAGCGATCTGTTCGTTTGAGTGCCTCTCGTGTGCTCAATTGCGCCAGTTTAGTTTGCTTTACAAAAGCCTTCACCCATTTAGGGTCTGTTTTTGAATACTCGCGTAAGGCCCAGCCAATGGCTTTTTGTATGAAAAATTCTTTTGAGTCTTTGCAATGCAGAATATACTTTGCAAGCAGCGCCGTATCTGTTTCTTTCTTATACATTTTTTGAAACATGATACTGCTTCGTTGCAGCCAGATATTAGCAGACCTGTTCCATCTGGATGTAACGGGATTTATCTGCTCCGGAAATAATTTAAAATAAGACCCCAGGCAGTGGGCAGCAACATGGTCTACACTATCCCACCAGCTTTTATGTATTAAGCAGTATTCCATACACCTGATGGATGAAGGCCTCCAAAGTTTTTTATGATAACCCATCAGTTCTGTTCCAAAATACTGGAACTCTCTTTGTGGTAAACTGAAACACTCTTTTACAATTGTTTCCAGTTCTTTCAGGTTATTAACGGGATATTGTTTGAAGTGTTCTTTGCTTAGTTTTCTTCTCGCAGGTGTTTGCAATCCATAAAATGCAAACTGGTGCAACATATAGGCTTTCATTCCTTCAGCCTTAACCGGATTGGCCTGTTGTTTGAATTGTTGATCGAGTGGTTGAATAAATGGATGCATGTGGTCTATAAATGAATTACTTTCTGTACCGTATTACTTTTAACACAAGCGTCTATGATCTGCATAACATGTACACCATCCTGTGCAGTAACCTGTATGGGTTGATTATTGCGGATTGATTGGTAAATCCCTTCATAATAATCATAATAGCTGCCCTGTAAAGTGGGTACTTTTTCGCGGATCAGTTTACCCTCTTTCTCCGTATGCAACAATCCTTGTTCCGATACGGGTTCTGTTCCCCAATCGGTCAGGTTTGGCTTTTGGTTGGCTACCAGCAGCGATTCCTGCACATCGGCGCGGGTTTTCAGGAATGATCCTTTTCTGCCATGTACCACAAAAGAAGGGAACGGTTCACGCACCTGGTATCCGGCTTTCAGTCTTACCCTAAGCATTGGATAATATAACAGCACTTCAAAATAATCATCCACCTGTGAACCCGGTCTGGTAAATCGCTGATCTGCAAATACGGCTTGTGGCATGCCAAAGAGATGTAGCGCCTGGTCTATTAAATGCGGACCAAGGTCATTTAAAATACCTGCTCCGGGTAATGGCGTTTCTTTGTGTGCTTTCGGACTGAGCGAATCTTTAAACCTGTCGAAATGAAATTCCGCTTCCATGATCTCTCCAAGCCATCCTTCCTGAATGATTTTTTTTACCGTTTTAAAATCACTGTCCCAGCGGCGGTTTTGGTAAACGGAGATCAGCCTGTTTTTTTTCTCCGATAATTCTTTTAATTCAATTGCTTCAGCCACAGTTGTTGTAAATGCTTTTTCAACAACAGCATGTTTACCGGCTTCCAATACTTTTTTCGCGTAATCGAAATGAGTGGCCGTGGGTGTATTTACGATCACTAATTCAATGGTGTCATCTGCCAGCACTTCTTCCAGCGAACGGAATATTTTGATAGCAGGATAAAAAGCCAGTGAATCTGATTTACTCCTTTCCCATACCCCATACAATTCAAAACCCGGGTGCAGGTGAATAAATGGCGCATGAAATACTCTTCCCGACATGCCGAAGGAGAGGAGCGCTGTTTTGATTGGAGGCATAGTAATTAGCGGATTACGGATTACGGATTGGTGGAAGGGTAAAATTAGAAAAATAGATGCAAATAGTGGAGATGCTTTATAATAATGTGGTATTTGTAGAGTGGGTGGCTCTATGTAAAATGAGTTTTGCACAATCCGTTACCAGTGCCAAACTGCCTATTGCAAATATGGGTATAGGTTTCTATTTTGTTGAAGCCCCAATTTTAACCCCTAAAAACGATTGCTTATGAACACGCAAAAATTTCTCGTCTCCGGTATTGTCGGAGGTATTGTTTCTTTTTTCGCCGGGTATCTTATTTATGGATTGTTACTGATGGATTTCTTCACAAAAAATGCAGGCACTGCCACCGGTGTTATGCGTGGCCCAACCGAAATGGTTTGGTGGGCACTTGGTCTTGGATCTATTTTTCTTGGACTAACCTATTCTTACATCTTCAACAAATGGGCCAACATTACTTCGCTTGGTGGCGGTATTTCGGCAGGATTGATTATTGGCTTTTTGATGACAGCGGGATTTGATCTGATCATGTATGGCAATTCCAACTTGTCTAATCTTACCGGCACACTGGTTGATATTATTTGTGGCGCCGTAATGGGAGCCATCACAGGTGGTGTGGTAGGTATTATGAATGGTATGGGCAAGAAAACTGCCTAAACCAAAATGATACACTAAATACAAAAAGCAGCTTAATTGCTGCTTTTTGTATTTAAATCGCTGATATTAAGCTTATTGCGTTATCTTGTTGTAAATGCAGGAGAAAAAAGATTTTCTATACGTTACCACCAGTGAGCCCCATCGAATAAGAACAAAAGAAATACTGAAGCAATTTCCAGGCATGCGTAAGCTGATTGGAAAGAATCCCTTTACTTTTCTTGCTATCATTGGCCTGGTTGCTTTTCAATTAGTATTTTGCTGGCTGGTTGCTGATCAGTCGTGGTGGATAGTAGTGGGTGCTGCTTATCTATTAGGCGCATTTGCAGATCATGCATTGTTTGTGATGATACATGAATGTGCACACCGTTTAATTTTTAGGAGTCAGGCCGCAAACCGTTTGGCAGGTATATTAGCCAACATGCCCTTGATTTTCCCGAGTTCAGTTTCTTTTGAAAAATATCATATCAAACACCATTCATTCCAGGGCGTACATGCACTGGATGGAGATTTGCCCAATTATTGGGAAGCAAAACTGATCAACAATTATTTTATTGGTAAAGTGATCTGGTTATTATTCTATCCTTTTTTCCAGTTGTTCCGTTTCCCGAGGATGAAAGAGATCCAGCCCTTTAATAAGTGGGTGGCACTTAACTGGGTAGTACAGCTTGTGGTGATAACAGGAATCTGTTTTTTATTTGGAGTGAAAGGCTGTGCTTTTTTGGTACTGAGTTTTTTCTTTTCGGTAGGGTTACATCCTTTGGGTGCAAGATGGATACAGGAGCATTATTTAACCGATGGGCAACAGGAAACCTATAGTTATTATGGTGTATTAAATACAGTGGCATTTAATGTTGGCTATCATAACGAGCATCATGATTTTCCTTCCGTTCCATGGAATAAACTTCCGCAAATCAGAAAAGATGCGCCTGATTTTTATGATACACTCACGTATCATACCTCATGGACAAAACTTTTTTTTCGTTTTCTGGTTGATAAAGAAATATCTCTTTACTCACGCATCGTAAGAACCAACAGGGGCAAGGTTTTACTGGCAGATGAATCGAATCCGGATATTGATCTGGTTACTGCTAAATAGTAAGAAAATTAAAATACATTAACACATTCTTTGCAGTTTTATTTGCTTAGCAACCTGCTTTGTAGTACTTTTGCACCCTCAAACTGAGCGACGAAGTATATAACAGTCTCATGGGTGATGTAATCTGTAAGCTTTCTTCTAACGATTGAATTGGTTTTTTACTCCCTGTTTCCGCTCAGTTTTTTTTGATTAATAAAAAGATGAATATTATGAAGAGTAATGTAATGCCTTCTATTGTACAGATAGAAGCAAATGAACTGAAGCAATTAGTAAGTGAAGTAAGAGAAACAGTAGCAACTGATCTTATCCAGGTAAAACATATCAAAAAAACAACCAAAGGTTTTGGTATAGTTGATTTGTGGAATATCCACCGTGGAATAAGAATGGCAACCATGCCAAGACGTTCTGCTATTTAATTTATTTCCTGATAAACTATTGGCTGATCCTCTGCTATGTGCAGGGGATTTTTTGTGTCAATTCATCTCAAAGAAGGCGATTCACCGATAAATCATCGGCAAACCCCGAAAACAGGAGATAGATGAAAAATATTGATTCTATATTCAGGGTGCAATAATGCCTTCCTGTAAGGCGTTGGCATACCCCCATGTATAGCAATGAAGCCCCTGCAAAGGGGCTTCTGTTTTCGTCGCTGCGAGGAACGAAGCAGCCTGTGCTACGTTAAACAGGGTGCACGCGAATACCCCATCAATCATGAAAAAATAAGCAGCCTGTGCTACGTTAAACAGGGTGCACGCGAATACCCCATCAATCATGAAAAAATAAGCAGCCTGTGCTACGTTAAACAGGGTGCACGCGAATACCCCATCAATCATGAAAAAATAAGCAGC
>Ga0208756_100073_pt1 | contig 65812 bp, 59 predicted proteins | sample LakWasMe73_LOW10_2_FD_183901 | JGI IMG/M metagenome (GOLD analysis project Ga0208756, IMG submission 183901) | Freshwater sediment methanotrophic microbial communities from Lake Washington under simulated oxygen tension - Sediment Metagenome... | ecosystem: Environmental > Aquatic > Freshwater >... | reverse complement strand
CACCCTGATGCGCAATGTAGATCATGCGCTGCGAACACAAGACTTCCCAGCGATTGAATGGCAGGTAGATGCTTTTGTACTGGTGGAGTCAGAAATAACAGACAAAGGTGCGCATTACGAAATACTGCACCAATGGCCACTACTTCTTACTCAACAGTAACCGACTTCGCCAGATTCCTCGGCTTATCCACATCTGTCCCCTTCAACAGCGCCGCATGATACGCCAATATCTGCACCGGTATCGTATGCAGAATAGGGGAGAGCACCCCCACATGACGTGGGGTGCGAATTACATGCACGCCTTCTGACGCGGTAAAGTGGCTGTCGGCATCAGCAAACACAAATAGTTCGCCGCCACGGGCTTTCACTTCCTGCATATTGGATTTTACTTTTTCCAGCAGTGCATCATTCGGCGCAATCACCACCACCGGCATGTCGCTATCTACAAGCGCCAGGGGGCCGTGTTTAAGCTCGCCGGCAGGGTAGGCCTCAGCGTGGATATAAGAGATCTCTTTGAGCTTCAGCGCGCCTTCCAGTGCGATAGGGTAATGAATGCCGCGCCCCAAGAACAGCGCATGCTGTTTATTGGCAAATGACTTTGCCCATTCACGGATCTGCGGCTCCAAATTCAAGGCATGCTGTACGCTGCCGGCCAATTGGCGCAAGGCAGTTAAATGTTCCTGCTCGGCTTCAGCGTTTAGCAAACCGCGTTGTTTAGCCAAAGTTGCTGCAAGGGTAAATAAAGCGACTAATTGGGTAGTGAATGCTTTGGTTGAGGCAACGCCGATTTCAGCCCCGGCACGGGTGTAAAACACCAACTGTGAGGCGCGCGGAATTGCGCTTTCCTGCACGTTACAGATCGCCAAAGTCAGATTTTGGCCTAGAGACTTCGCATGTTTCAGCGCCTCCATCGTATCCAGCGTTTCGCCGGACTGTGAAATCGTCACAATCAACTGTTTTGCGTTTGGCACAGATTCACGATAGCGGTATTCGCTGGCGATCTCCACATTGGTAGGCAATTTTGCAATGCTTTCCAGCCAGTACTTAGCAGTTAGTGCGGCGTAATAGCTGGTGCCGGCGGCCAAGATTAAAATACTGTCTACCTGCTTGAATATCTCGCTGGCGGCATCTCCAAATAATGCAGGTGAGAAGCTGTTATCGTCAATCAACGCTTCAATGGTGTCGGTTAACGCACGCGGCTGCTCATGAATCTCTTTTTGCATAAAGTGGGCGTAAGGCCCTAGCTCCATGCTGGCTAGCGACACATCGCTCATATGGATTTTACGAGCGACTTCTTTGCCATCACGGCCAAAGATCGTCACACCATCGCGGCGGATATCAGCCACATCGCCATCTTCCAGATAAATCACTTTACGTGTCACTGACAGCACAGCTGATACATCAGATGCGATAAAGTTTTCACCTTCACCCAAACCGAGCAACAACGGGCAACCCAAACGCGCTGTCACCATATGCTCAGGCTCTTTAACGGAAATCACACTGATAGCAAAGGCGCCAGTCAGCTCGCTCACGGCTTTTTGTGTAGCAGCTAATAGCGTTAAATCTTTGTGATAGTAGTGAATCAGGTGCGCGATAACTTCAGTATCTGTCTGAGAGGCGAACTCATAGCCAAGCGCTTTCAAACGTGTACGCTGTTCATCATGATTTTCTATGATGCCGTTATGCACCACGGCGATTTCACCTTTTGACACATGCGGATGCGCGTTGCTTTCAGTCACGCCGCCATGTGTGGCCCAGCGTGTATGGCCGATGCCGACCAGACCGCTTAACTTAACTTCATTGGCTTTATCGGTCATATTAGACACACGCCCCACGGCGCGCACACGCTCAATGCCAGAGCCATTTAGTACAGCGACACCGGCTGAGTCATAGCCGCGATATTCCAGACGGCTTAAACCCTCTATCAGCGTTGAAACCACATTTCTATTTGCTACTGCCCCTACAATCCCACACATATTTGCTTTTCTTTCTTAAGCGTTACTTTTTAATTTTCTGCGGACGTTTCCAGCCAGCAATAGATTTTTGTTCTTTAGCGCGGCAGAACGTGAGCTGATCGGCCGGGGCATCTTTAGTAATAGTTGAACCAGCAGCAATTGTTGCACCACGGCCTATGGTTATCGGTGCTACCAATTGTGAATCTGAGCCAATGAAAGCATTATCCTCAATCACCGTTCTGAATTTATTGGCACCATCATAATTGCAGGTAATGGTACCTGCGCCGATATTGACGTTTTTACCTACGGTACTATCACCCACATAACTTAGATGGTTGATTTTGCTGCCCACATCCACCTGCGCGTTTTTCAGCTCCACAAAATTGCCGATATGCGTATCCGCTGCCAGGGTAGTGCCTGGACGCAAGCGTGCAAACGGGCCGATGCGCGCATTTTCACCGATCTGTGTATCATCAATGTGTGTAAAAGGCGCAATCTGTGTGCCAGCGGCAATCACCGCATTTTTAATCACGCAATTCGCAGCGATTTTAACGTTGTCGCCTAACGTTACCTTACCTTCAAACACACAATTCACGTCAATCTCGACATCACGACCGCAACTTAATGTACCGCGTACATCCAAACGGGCAGGGTCTCTTAATGTAACGCCCTGCTGTAACAGCTTATTTGCGATTCGGCTTTGATGCACACGCTCAATCTGAGCTAAATCTGTTTTTGAATTGATACCGGTCACAGACCACTCATCCGTCGTGATTTCTGCCACCACATCAACCTTATCTTTAACCGCCAATGCGACAATATCAGTTAAATAATACTCACCCTGTGCGTTGTTATTGGTCAATTGCGACAGCCATTGCAACAAATGTGCATTTGGCATCGCCATGATGCCGGTATTCACTTCAGTGATTTTATGCTGTTCCTCGGTCGCATCCTTATGCTCAACAATCGCTGTCACACCAAACATGGCATTGCGCACGATGCGACCATATCCTGTAGGGTCTGTTTTATTAAATGAAAGTATGGCTAATTTATTATCAGCCTGCTCAAGCAGTTTCTTGCATGCACTTGCATCTATCAACGGTACATCGCCCAGCAAAATAAGCGTGTCGGCATCAGCATCCAAATGTGGTACCGCCTGCTGCACCGCATGGCCAGTACCGTGCTGTTCAGCCTGATTTACCCAGATGATATCTTCATGTGCATAAGCCTGTTTTACTGTTTCACCACCAAAACCATACACGACGATGATTTTATGCGGATTCAGCGATTTAGCGCACTCAATCACATGCCCCAAAATTGGCTTGGCGCCAACCGTGTGTAAAACTTTGGGTAAATTAGAATGCATGCGCGTACCTTTACCCGCAGCCAGAATGACGATATTTAATTTGCTCATGATTGTTTTAATGATGTGCTGTTATAGCCTATGTATTTATAGCTAAAGTATAACAAAAAAGGCAGCCGAGGCTGCCTTTTTGCTTTTATTACCAACTTCTTCGCTACATTTAGTGCGTTTTTTTGCGTAAGCGCTCGATTGTTTGAATCTGTGCAACCGCCTCAGACAACTCAGCTTGCGCCGTTGCATAATCAATATCTGAAGTTCTGTTTTTCAGCGCTTCTTCTGCGGCTTCTTTAGCTGCAATTGCTTTCGCTTCATCCAGATCATGACCACGCACCGCTGTATCGGCTAAAACTGTAATTACACCAGGCTGCACTTCCAGCATGCCACCTGAAATAAAAATCAGCGTTTCTTCCGCTACGTTAGCTTGTTTGATACGCAAAGCACCAGGCTTGATGGTAGTAATCATAGGCGCGTGATTTGGAAACAAACCCACTTCACCGGCACTTGCAGGTGCAACCACAAACTCAGCTTCACCTGAGAATATGCTTGCCTCTGCACTAACTACATCAATATGAACAGTATTTGCCATTTTTTTTCCTTAAAGCGTTAACTAATTAACCCAGTAAAACCTAATCTAGGTGAAACTTAGTTAAGAGTCTTGGCTTTCTCAACAGCTTCCTCGATACCACCAACCATGTAGAAAGCTTGCTCTGGCAAGTGGTCGTATTCACCGGCAACAATCGCTTTAAAGCCTTTGATTGTTTCTTTCAATGGCACGTATTTACCAGGCGCGCCGGTAAACACTTCAGCAACGTGGAATGGTTGTGACAAGAAACGTTGGATTTTACGTGCACGGCCAACAGCCAATTTATCTTCTGGTGACAACTCGTCCATACCCAGAATCGCGATAATGTCACGCAACTCTTTATAGCGTTGCAATGTTTGCTGTACTGAACGTGCAACTGAGTAGTGCTCTTCACCAACCACTAATGGGTCTAACTGGCGTGATGTTGAATCCAATGGGTCTACCGCTGGGTATATACCTAAAGAAGCAATGTCACGTGACAACACAACTGTTGAGTCCAAATGCTGGAATGTTGTCGCTGGTGATGGGTCAGTCAAGTCATCCGCAGGTACGTAAACCGCTTGGATAGAAGTAATAGAACCAGTTTTAGTTGAAGTAATACGCTCTTGCAAACGGCCCATTTCGTCAGCCAGAGTAGGTTGGTAACCTACAGCTGAAGGCATACGGCCTAACAAAGCTGATACTTCAGTACCGGCCAATGTGTAACGGTAGATGTTGTCAACGAAGAACAACACATCACGGCCTTCGTCACGGAATTTCTCAGCCATTGTCAAACCTGACAAAGCTACGCGTAAACGGTTGCCTGGTGGTTCGTTCATTTGACCGAAAACCATCGCTACTTTTGATTCTTTCATGTCGTCAAGTTTAATAACGCCAGCTTCTGCCATTTCATGGTAGAAGTCGTTACCTTCACGAGTACGCTCACCCACACCTGCAAACACTGATAAACCTGAGTGTTGTTTAGCGATGTTGTTAATCAGTTCCAGCATGTTAACGGTTTTACCTACACCAGCACCACCGAACAGACCAACTTTACCACCCTTAGCGAATGGGCAAACCAGGTCAATCACTTTAATACCTGTTTCCAACAGGTCTACAGATGGAGATAACTCTTCAAATGTAGGTGCTTTTTGGTGAATTGAACGGCGCTCGTCACACTCGATAGGACCAGCCTCATCGATTGGGCGACCCAACACGTCCATGATACGGCCCAAAGTACCTGTACCAACCGGCACTTGAATTTGTGCGCCTGTTGATTTGAATGCTGTACCGCGTGCCAGACCATCAGATGAGCCCATGGCAATAGTACGCACAATGCCGTCACCTAATTGTTGTTGCACTTCCAATGTCAAACCAGCTTCCGCTTGGCTTGATGCGTCATCAATAATCAACGCTTCAAATACTTTTGGCATTTGATCACGTGGGAACTCAACGTCCACCACAGCGCCAATACATTGCACTACTTTACCAATATTTGCTGTACTCATCTTTTTTCCTCGACTCAAACGTACTGTTAGTCAGATATTACTTTAATTAAATTCTTTATCGCCTATGAAACTGCAGCAGCACCACCAACGATCTCTGAGATCTCTTTGGTAATTGCAGCTTGACGCGCTTTGTTGTAAACCAGCTTCAATTCACCGATCACGTTCTTCGCATTGTCTGATGCTGACTTCATCGCAACCATACGTGATGATTGTTCAGATGCCATGTTCTCTGACACTGCGTTATAAACCAATGATTCAATATAACGCACCATTAACTGATCAATCACCGGCTGTGCTTCAGGCTCGTAGATGTAATCCCAATGACCTTTAGCTGCACCGATCTCAAGCGCACTCTTAACCACTGCACTGGCACTCAACTCTTCAGCTTTTTCAGCAGTAGGGTGTGTACCCAGACGCTCAGCTGTCAATGGCAGCAATTGCTCAATGACTGGCTCTTGCTTCATGGTGTTGATAAAGCGTGTGTAGCAGATATGCAGCTGGTCGATTTCACCAGTTGTATAAGCATCCAGCATCACTTTAATGGTACCGATCAGTGTTTCCAGATGCGGGACATCACCCAAACCGATAATGTGCGATTTCACATTAGCACCAACACGATTCATGAAACCGTAGCCTTTGTTACCAATCGCGCTTACAGACAATTTTTTGCCTTCTGACTCCCAGGTTTTCATCTGGTTAACAGTTAAACGCAATACGTTGGTATTCAGGCCACCACACAGACCCTTATCAGAGCTAACGATAATAATGCCAATATTCTTAACATCATCACGCTTCATCAAGAAAGGGTGCTTGTATTCTGAATGCGCCAGTGAAAGGTGCGCTGCCACATTGCGAATTTTCTCAGCGTATGGACGTGATGCACGCATTCTGTCCTGCGCTTTACGCATTTTAGAAGCGGCCACCATTTCCATCGCCTTGGTGATCTTGCGTGTATTTTCTACACTCTTGATCTTGGTTCTAATTTCTTTACTACCAGCCATATATTTTCCTAAAAAAGCATAGTCCTAATAGTTAGATATTAGTAAGCAGTTGTCGCTTTGAAGTCTTGAATTGCAGCATCAAGCGCTTTTTCGTTATCGCCGCTTAAGTCTTTACTTGTTTCAATCGCGTCAGCTAATGCTTTGTATTTAGAAGCGATGAAGCCATGCAATTTACCTTCAAATGCCAATACTTTGTTGGTTGGAACATCATCAAAGTAACCTTTGTTCGCTGCAAACAAGGTAATCGCCATGTTTGATACGCTTAAAGGCGCATATTGAGCTTGTTTCATCAACTCGGTAAACATACGACCGCGGTCCAATTGTTTACGTGTTGCTTCATCCAAATCAGATGCGAACTGCGCGAACGCTGCCAATTCACGGTATTGAGCTAAAGCCAGACGCACACCGCCGCCCAATTTCTTGATAACTTTAGTTTGCGCTGCACCACCTACGCGAGACACTGAAATACCAGCGTTGATCGCAGGACGAATACCGGCGTTGAACAAGTCAGTTTCCAAGAAAATTTGACCGTCAGTAATAGAAATCACGTTAGTTGGAACGAATGCAGAAACGTCACCGGCTGCAGTTTCAATCACTGGCAATGCAGTCAATGAACCGGTTTTACCTTTTACAGCACCGTTAGTGAATTTTTCTACATACTCTTCGTTTACACGAGCAGCACGCTCTAACAAACGTGAGTGGATGTAGAACACGTCACCTGGGTAAGCTTCACGGCCTGGTGGACGACGTAACAGCAATGAAATTTGACGGTAAGCAATCGCTTGTTTAGTCAAATCATCATAAACGATCAATGCATCTTCACCGCGGTCACGGAAGTATTCACCCATGGTACAGCCAGCGTATGGAGCCAGGAATTGCAATGCTGCTGAATCAGAAGCTGCTGCTGCAACAACAATGGTGTAAGCCATCGCGCCGTTTTCTTCAAGTTTGCGCACCACGTTAGCGATAGTTGAAGCCTTTTGGCCGATCGCAACGTAGATACAGGTCATGTTTTGACCTTTTTGGTTGATGATCGCATCAACTGCAACCGCTGTTTTACCTGTTTGACGGTCACCAATGATCAACTCACGTTGGCCACGGCCAACTGGAACCATAGAGTCAACTGATTTCAAACCTGTTTGCACTGGTTGTGAAACTGATTTACGCGCAATAACGCCAGGAGCAACTTTTTCAATTTTGTCAGTCATCTTGGCGTTAACTGGACCTTTGCCGTCGATAGGCTGACCCAATGCGTTAACAACACGACCAATCAGTTCTGGGCCAACTGGCACTTCCAGAATACGGCCGGTACATTTACATACGTCGCCTTCTGTAATGTGTTCGTAGTCACCCAATACCACAGCACCCACTGAGTCACGCTCAAGGTTAAGTGCCAAACCGAATGTATTGCCTGGGAATTCGATCATCTCGCCTGACATCACGTTTGAAAGACCGTGAATACGAACGATACCGTCAGTTACTGAAATTACTGTACCTTGGGTACGCGCTTCAGCACTGGTCGAAAAATTTTCTAATCTGCTTTTAATCAGTTCACTGATTTCTGATGTAGATAACTGCATTCCTAAACTCCTATAATTTTTTCTGGCTGTGCCTTACGCCGTAAGCGAATACGCTAAATTTTGTAACTGGCCTTTGATGGATGCGTCTATTACGGTATCGCCAACAATAATCTTGATGCCACCGATAATTTCTGGATCTACAGAAACACTGGCTTCAATTTTCTTGCCGAATTTTGCTTCCAGGCGCTTTACCAAGTCTTTGGTTTCTGCCGCGCTGATTTTAGTTGCTGCAATAATTTGCGCATCCAAGGTACCTTCGTCTTGCGCTTTCAAAGCTTCAAATGCGCTAAAAATTTCAGGCAAAATGGATAAACGACCATACTCAACCAAAACTTTGACAAGATTTTGTCCATTTTCGTTAAGATTATCGCCACACACCTTCAAGAACGTTGCTTGCAGATCGCTGCTCACTACTTTCGGGTCTTGAATATAAGCCTTGATTTGCTCATTATCTGCAACTGCAGCAGCAAAACCCAACATCTCAGACCATTTGCTGAGTGCATTTTGCTCGCGGCCTAATTTATAGGCTGCTACAGCATAAGGCCTTGCGATGGTTGATATTTCAGCCATGTGATTTTCCTTTAGCCTTAAAGTTCTGCTGCGAGTTTAGCTAACAATTCGCTATGTGCTTTTGCGTCAATTTCTTTACGCAAGATTTTTTCAGCACCTGCAATTGCCAATGTAGAAACTTGCGCACGTAAACCTTCTTTTGCACGGTTAACTTCTTGGTCAATTTCAGCTTTAGCGCCAGCGATAATACGATCACCTTCAACTTTGGCATTACCTTTAGCTTCTTCGATGATTTGTGTGCCGCGTTTTTCAGCTTGCGCAATAATTTCGCTCGCCTTTTGTTTAGCCTCAGTCAAGGTCACTTCTGATTTTTTAGCAGCTACTTCTAAAGCACTTCTGCCGTCTGCTGCTGCTGCCAAACCATCCGCGATTTCTTTTTGGCGCGCTTCAATAGCTTTCAAGAGCGGCGGCCAAACGAATTTCACTGTGAACCAAATCAACACAGCAAATGCGATAGCTTGTGCGATAAGTGTAAAGTTAATGTTCATTTTTGATCCATGTTGTTAATCATAAAAGCACTAGTCATCAAACATTTGCTCAATGACTAGTTAGCTTAATTTTGCTAATTATTTAGCAACTACGCTCAATAATGGGTTAGCAAATGCAAACATCATTGCAAGACCAACACCGATAATGAATGACGCGTCGATCAAACCTAACAGCAAGAACACTTTACCTTGCAAAGCTGGGATCATTTCTGGTTGGCGTGCAGCGCCTTCCAGGAAGCTAGCACACATAATACCGATACCGATACAAGCACCAGCAGCGCCCAAACCAATAATTAAACCAATACCAACGCCTGTGTAGGCTTGAATCAATGCTAATGCATCCATGTTATTACCCTCTCAAAAAATTAAACTTACAATCAAACTACAACTAAAAATAAAACTACTAAAACTGTACTGCTTAAAACCTAAATCTTTTAATGTGACTCATGCGCCATAGCTAAATACACAACAGTCAGCATCATGAAAATAAACGCTTGCAACGCTACAATCAGAATGTGGAAGATTGACCAGCCAGCACCCAGAATTGCACCGGCAATAGTGCCTGTTACGCCTGTTGCAGCCCATAGCCCCAACAGCAAGAAGATAACCTCACCAGCGTACATATTACCGAACAGACGCAATGAGTGTGAAAGTGGTTTTGAAACGTATTCGATCATATTGAACAGAAAGTTAGCCACAAATAACAATGGGCTTAAAATCAAACCAACCAGACCCATGAAGCTTTTTGGCTTAAACAGCTTAGCAGAACCAAATGGGGCACAAAACAACTCATGAACAAAGCCGCCAAGGCCTTTCGCTTTAATTGCGAAGAAAATCATCAAGATCCATACAGTAAGCGCCAACGCAAATGTAGTATTAATGTCTGAAGTAGGTACCGCACGCCATTTAGCATGCTCACCACCAAAGAATGAAACGATACCTGCAACCCAGTCAACCGGCAGAAAGTCCATGGAGTTCATTGCGAACACCCATAAAAAAACCGTCAATGCAGTTGGAGCGATGAAACTGTGACGGTTGCCGTGGAAAATATTTTTTACCTGGTCATCAATAAAGCTGAAAACCAACTCTACAAATGCCTGACCTTTACCAGGTACGCCAGATGTAGCTTTACGCGCCGCCAGCCAAATCAGACCCATTACAATCAAACCAAGCGCTACAGACATCACAAATGTATCTACGTGCAAGGTCCAAAAACCAGCACTTTCGTTAATTGGATGTGCATTAAAACTTAGGTGATGCTCAATATAACCTGAAGGGGTAAGAGCGTGTTCAGCGTGTTGTGCGTTATCTGCGTGTTCTGTAGCCATAATCCAATATTTTCTAAAACAATTGTTTAAATTACACGTTTAACTTACTGAGGGCTGCGCCGGAAAACAGGGCTGCAGCCGCCAAACCTGCAATCAGTGCAAATGGCACCAATTGCTTAAAAACCACAAAAGTGATTAACAGAAAAACTATTATCACTAGAATTTTTACTGCTTCAGCTTTGAGCAAATTGATCAAAATTGCAGAAGCATCACTTTTATTCTTACTGCGTCTGGCAATTACTGATGCTGCATACGCACCAACTATCACACTAGCACCACCTAAAATTGCTGATACCCCTGCATTTAAGCCAGCTAAAATTAGCGCAACTACAGCAACGGCAGCGGTAGCAATACCCTGGATTTTAAGCATTTTACTAAAAACATCTGTTGTATTTGATGCTGACAATGACTTAAACCCAGTTAATTTAAACACTAGTTATTATTTACAAACGCGTGAAATTTATCTTTTGCGTTCAATTACAGACTTGCTTGTATTTTGCTTTAGGAAGCAAAGACCGCGATTTTGAATTATTAGCACTTTTTAGTCAAGGGTTAAGTGAAGTAAATTAAACACTTAGCGCAAAAATGCTTGGCTAACTCCAATCCACCTGCGTGCTATCCATTGTTATATAAACGCCCGACAACTATGTAGCGCAATATTTTAGCGCGATATTCTTGCGATAATTTCATCCAACTGATCAAGGCTGGCATAACTGATTTTTAATGTACCAGCACCATTTGCACCGACTTTGATTGTTACCGCTGCACCTAATTTATCACTAAGACTTTCCTGCAGGCGCAAAATATCCTGACTGGCATTGTTTGTTTTGGCAACTGACTGCCCGACTTTTACCGCTGGCTTATCATGCTCACCATTATGTTTTTTAACTAGGCTCTCAGCCTCACGAACTGACAAACCACTATAAACAATCTGCTCCGCCATGAGCACTTGCTGCGCACCATCCAAACCAACCAACGCACGTGCATGCCCCATATCCAATTTACCGTGCATCAGCATATCCTGCACATGCGCACTCAAGGTTAACAAACGCAACAGGTTTGATACCGCAACACGCGAGCGACCAACGGCTGCTGCCGCTTTTTCATGCGTCATCGCGAATTCATCAATCAAACGTTTGATACCTTGCGCTTCTTCTAACGGACTCAGGTTTTCACGTTGAATATTCTCGATTAGCGCCATTGCCAGCGCTGCTTCATCAGCAATCTCACGCACCAATACCGGCACTTCTTTTAAACCAGCAATCTGGCTCGCGCGCCAGCGGCGTTCACCGGCAATGATTTCGTAATGCTCATCAGATAACTGACGCACCAGAATCGGCTGCATAATACCTTGTGCTTTAATAGAGTCAGCCAAAGTTTGTAGTGCGGCATCATCCATATAGCTACGTGGCTGATATTTGCCTGGCTGCAATTGCTCAACCTTAAGCATCATGAGCGAATCAGCCTCGCCTACGCTACCCATATCTCCCGCGAGAAGGGCGTCTAAGCCGCGCCCCAAACCTTTTAATTTAGCCATGTTTTTTCTCTTTGCGTGTGTTTTCTTTATCAGTAATTTCTTGTGCCAATTCCATATAGGCAACAGCGCCTTTAGAGCTTTTATCGTAATTCAGCACTGGCACACCATAGCTCGGCGCCTCCGCCAAACGAATATTGCGCGGAATCACTGTTTTATAGACTTTATCGCCAAAATGGTCGATTAGCTGAGCTGACACTTGCTGCGCCAACATGTTGCGGTTATCAAACAAAGTACGCAGCAGACCTTCAATCTCCAAGGTTGGGTTCAAATGCGCACGTACTTTTTTAATTGTATTCACTAAATCCGACAAACCCTCTAACGCATAATATTCACACTGCATCGGAATCATCACCGCATTAGCAGCAGTAAGCGCATTTACCGTTACCAGATTAAGGGCAGGGGGGCAGTCCAGCAGTACAAAATCATAATCACCGCTTATTTTTGCAATCGCGGCCTTTAATCGGTTCTCACGTGCCAGCTCATTCACCAGCTCAACCTCTGCACCGGCTAACTCGCGATTCGAAGGCGCAATATCAAAACCGCCTTTCTCACTCCTTACCACAACGTCTTTAAGTGACTTTTCATCTAGCAACACATGATAAATACTCGCTTTAAGATGCGCCTTATCAATACCGCTGCCTGTGCTGGCATTGCCTTGCGGATCCAGGTCTATCAATAGCACACGCTTACCCAAGCTTGCCAGGCTTGCTGCCAAATTAACGCAGGTTGTGGTTTTACCCACACCGCCTTTTTGATTGGTAATTGCTAATATTTTCATGTTATTTTTCTTTAGCTTTCAGTATTACGACATTACGACGATGATTTACTAAGCTTGCTTCAAAACAATCAGATGCCGCTCTGCGTCCAGCCCGGCCACTTTTAGTACTTTTATATCTACTGGCTGAATACCGCTCTTATCAAACTCATGCTGCGGAATTGTGCCTTTCATCGCCAGCCATTTTCCATCATCTGCAAGCAAATGCTTGGTCAGCTTTACAAACAAACCGATTTCCGAAAATGCACGCGAGGTAATCACATCAAACTTCTCCGGCATATCCTTGCTTGGCACTTCCTGCTCTTCAATACGGCCATGTATCACGTTAAAATTAGCTAAACCCAATTGCGCTTTTGCCTGCCGCATAAAGCTTACTTTTTTCTGCACCGCATCAATCGCCGTTACCTGCAATTCAGGTAAGCAGATTGCCAGCGGAATACTAGGCAAACCAGCACCAGCGCCCACATCAAGTAAGCGCTTGCACTCAATATAAGGTAATACAGACAAGCTATCCAGAATATGTAGCGTTACCATCTCTAATGGCTCACGCACCGCTGTCAGGTTATGCACCTGATTCCATTTATAGATCAGCGCAACATAATCCAATAGCTTTTGCTGCTGCTCGGCGCTGACTTTCAACCCCATTTCCTGCAAACCAGTTTCTAACTTGGCGCGTAACTGCGCTACCGCCTCCGGCTTCAGGTTGGCTGGCATGTTGTTATTTGGACTATTTTTTAAACCGGGCGCACTCATGCCGCATTCCCCACATCGTTACCCGTATCATTTACATTAACGCTGTTCAGATTAACTGCTTTTACACGTGACTTACGTTTTAAGTACACCAGCAATAATGAAATTGCTGCTGGTGTAATGCCGGAAATACGGCTGGCCTGACCTATAGTTTCAGGTTTATGTGTATTCAATTTTTGCTGCGCCTCAATCGGCAGACCATGAATCTCACGATAATCCAGGTCACTCGGCAATTTAGTATTTTCCTGGCCGCGGCTACGCGCCACTTCATCTATCTGGCGATCAATATAACCCTGATATTTAGCAGCGATTTCCACCTGCTCACGCACGGCGGGCTCCACCTCACCCAAACCCAGCTCTCCCAGTGACAGCACTTGCTCATAGCTCACCTCTGGGCGACGCAATAACTCAAACAAGCTATATTCATGCTCCAGCGGCTTGCCGAATACGGATTGCATCAGCTCGGCACTTAAATTGGCCGGCTGTACAAATGTCTTTTTCAAACGCTCCTGCTCACGCGCCACAGCCTCCTGCTTCCGGCTGAACGCCTCCCAGCGCACATCATCTACCAAGCCCAATTTACGGCCGATTTCTGTCAGGCGCATATCCGCGTTGTCTTCCCTGAGTTGCAGTCTATATTCTGCTCTAGAAGTAAACATACGGTATGGCTCACTCACACCGCGCGTAATCAGGTCGTCTACCAGCACCCCTAAATACGCCTCATCGCGGGCAGGACACCATGCTTCCTTACCTTGCGCATACAAACCGGCATTAGCGCCTGCGAGCAAACCTTGTGCAGCGGCTTCTTCATAACCTGTAGTGCCGTTGATTTGACCAGCAAAAAACAGACCTTGAATCGCTTTGGTTTCCAGCGAGCTTTTTAAAGCGCGCGGATCATAGTAATCATATTCAATGGCATAACCGGGGCGCAGAATGTGTGCATTCTCCAAACCCTTAACAGAGCGCACCAGCGCCAACTGAATATCGAACGGTAAACTTGTAGAAATACCGTTCGGGTAAATCTCATTAGTGGTTAAGCCTTCTGGCTCTAAAAAAATCTGATGCGACTCTTTATCGGCAAAGCGATGGATTTTATCTTCCACACTTGGGCAATAACGCGGACCCACGCCTTCAATCACACCGGTGTACATAGGCGAGCGGTCTAAACCACTACGGATAATGTCATGCGTGCGCTCATTGGTATGCGTGATCCAGCACGGAAGTTGGGCAGGATGCTGCGCCGCATTACCCAAGAATGAAAACACAGGTACCGGGTCGTCACCGGGCTGCACAGTCATTACACTGTAATCAATAGTGCGGCCATCAATACGCGGTGGCGTACCGGTTTTTAAACGACCCGCTGGCAAACCGATTTCACGCAGACGTGCTGCTAGCGAAATAGAAGGGGGGTCGCCGGCACGGCCAGCACTGTAGTTTTTTAAACCCACATGTACCAAACCGCCCAAAAATGTACCTGCAGTAAGTACTACAGATTTTGAAGAAAAACGCAGGCCTAATTGCGTCACCACACCGGCCGCACGTTCACCATCTAAAATAATGTCATCCACTGCCTGCTGAAACAGCCAGAGGTTTTCCTGATTTTCAAGCTTGTGGCGAATAGCCGCTTTATATAAAACACGGTCAGCTTGCGCGCGTGTTGCACGCACAGCAGGCCCCTTGCTGGAGTTCAAAATACGGAACTGGATACCGCCTTCATCCGTAGCGGCTGCCATAGCACCGCCCAGCGCATCCACCTCTTTAACCAAGTGGCCTTTACCAATACCACCGATGCTAGGGTTACAGGACATTTGCCCCAGAGTTTCAATGTTATGCGTAAGCAATAAGGTTTTTTGCCCCATGCGTGCAGCCGCAAGCGCAGCTTCGGTACCAGCGTGCCCTCCGCCAACAACAATGACATCAAAAATATCAGGAAAATTCATGTTTTAACCACTAAAAATCTATAAAGCCAAGAGTATGAAAGTTTAACGCAATATGGTTACAAGGTCATGTAAAACGATGTTTTAAATGACTGTTTCACGTGAAACAACCGCCTAATTACAACAATGAAACAATTTCTTAACAAAATTTGCATAAAATGTATTCCAATAACTTTACGGCGCGTTAAATTGGTTTAGAATTGACGGGTTGCAATTACCAACTACCCGATACGTTTTACTAAAGCTGGTATCTTTATTCACACTACGGAGAATTAAATGAAAAACTTAAGTATTGTTTTGGCTGCCTTGTTAGGCCTCGCTGCATTCTCAGCTCAAGCTGATGTAGAAAATGCAGTTAAACTGGAGAAAAAATACCAATCATTCGCTAAAACTGCCAACCCAGAATATAGTGGCCCATCAGCTGTTGACGGTAAACTGTTCTTCAACCGCAAGATCAAAGGCGCAAACGGCAAAGAAACAGCATGTGCATCATGCCATACACAAAACCCAGCTAACGACGGCAAACACATCGTTACCGGTAAGAAAATCGCTCCATTATCACCAAACGTAAATTTCAAACGTTTTGCTGATGTTGATAAAGTTGAAGAAAACTTCACAAAACACTGTAACGAAGTTATCGGTGCTGATTGTACAGCCGCTGAAAAAGCAAACTACATCGCTTACCTGTTAACTGAAAAAACACCTACAGCTAAAAAATAATCATTAGCTCGCAAGTTAAGATTTACAGGTTGAATTAGCAATAAAATTCAACTCCGTAAGTCAGCGGCAAATTAAAAGCAGTGTTTCACGTGAAACACTGCTTTTTTTACGCCCATCCTCATGTAGGAGCGACGACCCCGTCGCAATTAATGCCGCAATTCTCCTTGACTCTTCGCGACTGGGTCGTCGCTCCTGCAATTATTTTCTAACCTTTTTCACCTTAGCCGGGTAGGGTGGGCAGATTTCTGCCCACGCGTAAAACGTTGCTTACATTGGTGGGCAACTTGTTGCCCACCCTACATCATTGCTTCCGCGTTTTTCTGGTTTTTTCTACCGCGGGCAGCAAACTAGTAATCGCCTGATAACGCTCAAACAAAAACGCCACTCGCGCTGCATCGGTACTCGCACCCTTATAGCCATAAGCAGCATCTACCGCTTTATCCAGCGCCTGATGTGCCTTGAGCAGATTAGCCGGCATGGTCAGCGGGTCATACATATCAGCCAGCGAAGCTTGCGGATGAACAGCGCGCGCATCCAGCACCGCTTGCGCGGCGGCCTCTATACTTTCACGTTGTTTTTCGCTAGGCCTAGGCCATGGGAAGTTGTTGTAAACAATGCCAGCCGAATAGCGATAACGACTTTCTAAACGTCCGCTTAATGTACGGACCCAAGCCATGTGCATACTTGAACAAAGCAAACCAAAAGCATACAAACCAGCACCTTCAATGGTATAAAGCAAATTGCTTGCAACAACATTTACAGGCAAGTATGCAATTGGCATAAACTTACGGCGCTCTGATGAAACCTCTGGTAAAGCTAAGTAATCGCTTTTAGGCTGTCTATCTGTTTGAAACTCACTAGGCATCACTGCCCAGTTACGCGTATTCTGGTCTGTACTTGCCAAACGCATTTTTCTTACCGCATCTATACGCGCCATCACATGAGGCATTTGGCGCAATGCCTGCGGGCTAGTTTCTTTTAACCATAAACAATAACGTCCATTACCATTTATCAATTCTTCCGAACCTATGTAAGGACGGATATATTGCTCCGCAGCAGGTTCGTTTATCAGCAACTCTGCGTATTCAGCCTTGGTAAGTATCAAGTTTCCACCATCAGCCGGTTTACTACCATAGGTCATTTCAGGCACATTACAAATTGGCCTACGAGCTTTTTCAATAATTAAATCTGGTGCATCCACCAAATACGGATTTATGTTGCCCACTTTCACTGCATGCGGCTCGCCCTTGATATCCTCATATTCATAAATGATTTTGTTCGGTACATCCTGCAAACCAAAACCCACAATCACGCAATGCACGGCGGCTTTGCCACGTGCTTCGTTGCTCCAGCTAAAAGTGCGGTGGGCGAAGTGAATCTTGATGCCTTGCGCCAGCATCCAGCTCCACAGCACACCTACCTGTTCACCTTGGGTGATGCTATTGGTAGAAACAAAGGCCGCCTTAATTCTCCCTCCCTCTTTAAGGGGGAGGGCTGGGGTGGGGGTAAGATGTAACGGCGCGGGGGTAGAATGTAACGGCACAGAAGTATCCACCATTACACCCCTACCTTCCCCCTGCATGGGGAAGGTATTACCTGCTGCCATATAGCGCGCCGCCTTGATATACCAGGCCGCAACAAAATCCAGCAAACCAGCATTTTTAATATCACCGCACACCAGTTGCATATCTGCTTTTTGTGCGGCTGATTGATTGCTCTTACCCAAAAACGGCGGGTTACCCAACACATAACTGCAGCGCTCCGGCGGCAGCACTGTTGCCCAATCTGTTTGCAAAGCATTGGCGCACACAATATGCGGTGTGGCTTTTAGCGGGATACGTGCAAAGTAGGCACCAAACTCTACCGAGATTTTCATGTTCATCTGGTGGTCGGTGAGCCATAACGCTACCTGTGCGATTTGCGCGGGGAACTCTTCAATCTCTATGCCATAAAACTGATCTACATCGATATTAATCAATGTTTGCACATCCAGCACCTGCTGGCCGCTCTCGCGTGAAGCGCGCAAAACTTCCAGCTCCAGCAGGCGCAGCTCGCGGTAGGTAATGACCAAAAAATTACCGCAGCCGCAGGCGGGGTCTAAAAACGTTAAGCTACGCAGCTTTTTGTGAAACTCAAACAGGCGGTTTTTATTGCTTTTTATTTTCTCAAACTCTACCCATAACGCATCTAAAAACAAAGGCTTAATCAGCTTTAGAATGTTTTCTTCACTGGTGTAGTGCGCACCCAGATTACGCCGCGCATCGCTATCCATAATGCTCTGAAACAGGCTGCCGAAGATAGCAGGGGAGATCAAACTCCAATCCAGCGCGCATAAGTCCAGCAACGCCTCGCGCATTTTGCTATCAAACTGTGCCGGCGGTAACGGCTCTTCAAAAAGCTTACCGTTCACATACGGAAAGTCTTTCAGGCTTTCATCCAGATTAGTCAGGCGTTTTTCCGGCGCCTGATTCAGCACATAAAACAAACTGGCAAGGTGATGCGCCAAGTCACTGCCATCTTCACTGGTCTTGGTTTCTATATATTCCTGAAACAGGCGTTTTTCAAAAATGGTGGTATCTTCTGCAAATAGGCAAAACAGCAAGCGCACCAGATAAACCTCCAGCACATGCCCTGTGTAACCTACGGCCTTAAGCGCATCATGCAGCTTGCCCATGCGCTCGGCTGCTTTTATATTGATGGGGTCTTGCGCCTTGATAACCTGCGTTTGGTAACCAGCTATAAAGCCAAAGGATTTAACGTTTTGATACAGGTCTTTAAGCTGAAATTCCACAACATTTTGCGTTTGCAGATCATGCAGTTGAAAACGCTGAAAATCACACACCAGCACATAACGCGGGATGTCGCGCTCCTTGATACCGGAAAAATAATCCATGGCCTGATCATATGCACGGCCTAGATCCTTACCGCTGGATTTCATTTCAACCAGTAAAATACCCGGCCAGAGCAAGTCTACATAGCCATACTTTACATTGGCATCTGCGCCATCGCGACCATAACCAGCATACTTTTTAACGGCATGCTCGAACGTAGCCACACGTTTATTGGTAATGCCAAAAACTTCAAAGAAACCAAGGAGAAAGGGCTTGGCCTGACTATCTTCATTAGCTGCATCTTGCCATTCTTTAGAAAAAGCATTGGCGCGGGTCTTAATTTCATTCTAGGAGAGTGCCATGTTGTGTACTTAAAGTTTTTATTATTGGTAAAAGTATACACCGTGATGAATATGTTTCACGTGAAACAATACAACTATAACCAACCTTTGGATAACAATAATTTACTCTGTGCAAAGTATTAAGAGTTACTATTGACAGGTGTAACCGTGGATGCCTATAGTATGAATAACGACAACGCAATTCCACCACGCTTCATCAATGAAATCAATGACTAGGAGAATCGAAATGGCAGGTAAATTTGAATTAAAAGCAGCAAAAAATGGGCAATTTCACTTCAACCTATTAGCGAGTAATGGTCAGGTTATTTTGCAATCTGAGATGTATGATTCTAAAGCCAGTGCGCAGAACGGTATTGCCTCTATCCAGAAAAATGCAGCAGATGATGCACGTTATGAGCGTTTGGTTTCAAAATCAAACAAACCATACTTTGTGCTAAAGGCCGCTAATCACCAAATAATTGGTCAAAGCCAGCAATATGAAAGTGAAGCAGCGCGCGATAACGGCATTGAATCCGTTAAGAAAAATGCTCCTGAAGGAACAATTATCGATTTAACTGCTTAAATTCAATCAATATTTAAGCTATAAAAAAGCCGCACACAATGCGGCTTTTTTATTATTTTCCAATGCAAAACTTGCTAAATATCTCACCCAACAGATCATCCGGCGTAAATTCACCAGTGATACTACCAAGTGATTCTTGCGCCAGGCGCAACTCCTCTGCCACCAATTCAGCCGAATTGATTTGGCTAGCCGCAAATTGCAGATGCGCCCCAACTTCAGCCAAGGCTTGCAAGTGTCTGGCACGCGCCATAAAAACACCTTCAGAATTGTTCTGGTAACCAGCCAATTTTAATAATTGTGATTTGAGCAGATCAATACCGGCACCGGTTTTTGCTGACAGATAAATATGTGTTGCCTGATCTTTTTCTGCAATTATTGCCGGCTCTTGAGTCATATCAATTTTATTATGTACCCAAATTTTGGCGATTTCTTGCGGCAACCTAGCTAGAATCGATTTTTCTGTTTCAGTAATACCGTGAGCTGCATCTATCAATAATAATGCGATATTTGCCGTTTCTGTGGCTCGCCAAGTTCTGGCAATTCCAAATTTTTCCACTTCATCGTCAGTTTCACGCAATCCGGCAGTATCAATAATGTGCAATGGCACACCGTTAATCTGAATCGCATTTTTAATAGTGTCTCGTGTAGTACCAGCAATTGAAGTTACAATCGCGATTTCTTCACCGGCAAGCTGATTCATCAAACTGGATTTACCAACATTAGGCTGGCCGACCAAAACGACATTAATGCCTTCGCGCAATAAACTGCCTTGTTTGGCTTTGGCGAAAACTGAAACCATCTCAGCAATAATGGCCGCCAGCTTTTCACCGACTCGCCCCTGCGTAATGAAATCAATTTCTTCTTCAGGAAAATCCAGACACGCCTCAACATACATGCGCAAATCTATTAGCTTTAACAACAGAGCATTAATTCGCTGCGAAAACTCACCGGACAAAGAACGCACCGCACTTTTAGCGGCCTCCACCGTAGCAGCACTAATTACATCAGCTACTGCCTCGGCCTGTGCCAAGTCCATCTTGTCATTCAAATATGCACGGCGGGTAAACTCACCCGGCTCGGCCTGACGTGCGCCCAGAGTGATACAGCGTGCCAGCAAAATCTGCATGAGTGCAGTGCCGCCGTGCGCCTGTAGTTCAAGCACATCTTCGCCGGTGTAGGAATTAGGGTTTGGGTAGAAAATTGCGATGCCGCGATCGATCAAATCGCCATTCGCTTGTTTGAAATCGAGGTAAGCTGCATGCCGCGGAGCAGGGCAATGACCCAGAATCTCAGTAGCAATAAGCTTGCTTAGCGGGCCAGAAACCCTGACAACGCCTATGCCGCCAGCGCCACTAGCAGTGGCGATAGCAGCAATCGTATCCATAGAATTAGTGGTGCTCACCAGACTTTTTAACGTGACCTTGTTTTTTAGCTAAGCTATCGGCATGGATCATTTTATTCACATACCATTGCTGAGCGATAGACAACACGTTATTTACCAGCCAGTACAACACCAGACCAGCCGGGAAGAAAAAGAAGAATACACTAAACACCACCGGCATCCAGGTCATGATCTTCGCCTGCATCGGGTCGGTTGGCTTAGGGTTAAGTCTGGTTTGGATAAGCATGGTCGCGCCCATGAGAATCGGCAGAATGTAGTAAGGATCAATCGCTGATAAGTCTTTAATCCAGCCAAAGAATGGTGCATGACGCAACTCAACAGAGCCTAACAATACCCAGTATAGTGCAATGAAAACAGGCACTTGGATCAGGATTGGAAAACAACCACCCATAGGATTGATTTTCTCTTTTTTGTAAAGATCCATCATCGCCATTTGCATTTTTTGGCGGTCATCACCAAATTTCTCTTTCATTGACTGCAAACGTGGTGCTAACTCGCGCATTTGCGCCATGCTACGGTAACCTGAGGCAGAGAGCTTAAAGAATGCAGCTTTAATCAACAGGGTAAGCAAGATAATTGCCACGCCCCAGTTTTGTACCAATGAATGAATTTTTGAAAGCAGCCAGAACAGCGGTGAGGCAATCACTGTTAGCCAGCCGTAGTCTACAGTGTACTCAAGGCCTAGCGCAGTTGCATGCAAATCATGCTTGGTTTGTGGACCTGAGAATAAACGTGCCGGTACCGTTAAACTTGCGCCTGGAGCAATAGTCCCCAAAGTGCTTTTAGTACCAATACGATAGATGTTGTCGCTCAGTTTATCTGTATAGAATTTATGTTCCAGACCGTCTTTTGGAATCCACGCACTCACAAAGTAATGTTGCAACAAACCAACCCAGCCATCTTTAGAAGTGATGTTGAGTGGCTCTTTTGCCATATCTTTAAACGCCAGTTTTTTGAATTTTGTTGCCTCGGTGTAATAAGAACCACCAGTGAAGGTCGGCATTAATGCAGAACCCTGGTTAGATTCACTATCATGCACGATCTGGTAATAAACAGTTGGCGTAATTGCTACAGGAGTGCCGTTTTTGATTTCATAAGTTACATCAATATCGTAACGATTGCGATGGAAAGTATAAATCTTATCAACAGTCACCCCATTGTTAACCCAGCTTAGACGCACTTGTAAAGCATCCTGGCCTTCAGCCATTTGATAGCTAGTTGCAGTGCTGGTAAATACTGCATTGTGTGAAGGTAGATCTGCGCCAATCAAACCGCTTTGCGCCACATAAATCATTGGTTTAGCTGCATCATCCAGCAAAACAAAGTTTGCCTTCTCATCATCAGAAGCACGATGCTTGAGCAGTTCTAATCTGCGTAAATCACCACCAACTGTTTCAATATCTGCTTTAAACAGGTCTGTAGTAACCGAGATACGCTGACCGCTGAGTAATTTATAGTCGCCATTAACCGGCAAGTCAGAAGGGCTTGCTATTGCTGCTACTGGATTTTGATTGGTTGCTGAAGGAACTGCAGTAACTTGAGAAACGGTAGTTTCAGCAGGCGCATGCTGGCGCTGCCAAGCATCCCACAACATCAAAATAGACATAGAAAATATTACAAATAAAACTAAACGTCTTGTATCCATAATGTTTTTTGGCGATCTTTTATTAAATTTAAAAATGTATTCTAAGGAATCGGGTCATGGCCGCCTGCACACCAGGGATGGCAACGTAGCAAGCGGTGAACAGTATAGTAGGAGCCACGAACTGCTCCATGTTTTTGAAGAGCTTCTACAGCGTATTGTGAGCATGTAGGATAAAAACGGCACTGCTGACCAAAAAAAGGGCTTAATACCAATTGATAGGCTTTAACAATCCAAATCAGTATGCGTGCCATCATAATTATCACCACTTATTGTATCTATTCATTAACCTGTGTTTGTGTCACGGTTGCGGTTAATGGTAACTGCTGTTGTGTGCGCTGATTTATTTTTGCAATCAACGTTTCAAACTCTTGTTTAATTTGAATAAAATCTTCTTTTTCAAATTTTTTCTGTACACGAACCACTAAATCAACAGCATTAATATCATGTTGCTGAACTCTAAAAAACTCTCGCAAAACACGTCGCATATAATTTCTATGTACAGCCAGCTTTGCGATTTTTTTACCTACCACCAATCCCATACGCGGATGCGCAACGATATTAGGCTGATAGTGTACTGCTAAAAACTTTGCGGAAATGCGTTTGCGGAAATTAAAAACGGATGAAAATTCATCCGTTTTAATCAGCTTAGCTTGTTTTGTAAATCTAAGCGTAGGCACTGTTATCAATATAATTGTTTAAACTTTAAAGATAATGCAGCGATATAAAAATAAAGCTCCCAAGGAGCTTTACTATTAAAGACCTAAGCGTGAACGACCTTTAGCACGACGAGCTGCAATCACAGCACGACCGCCTTTAGTTTTCATGCGAACTAAAAAGCCATGTGTACGTGCACGACGTGTTTTAGATGGTTGATATGTACGTTTCATGTAATTCTCCGGCTAGCAAAATGCTATAAAGGGCGTTATTAAACCCGATAACGTGCTCTTTTGTCAATGTTTATTTAGATTTTACGGCTTTAATTCACCGGGGTTTAACCTACAGAAACATATATTAACAAATTGTTGAATTGGCTGTGGATAAGTTCTCCCAAAACGGCTAGAATGGAACGCTTAGCGATACAAAATAATATCTTAAAAAATTAATATTTTTTAAATAAAAACAATAACTTAAATAACTCACGCCAGATAATGACGATATGGGTTAAGGTAAATAGTAACTGATGGAAAATTTTTGGCCTGCTTGTCTCAGCCGTTTAGAGAGTGAGCTTTCTGCTCAGCAATTTAACACCTGGATCAAACCACTTCAAGCTGGAATTGATGGTGATACAGTGCGAATTTGTGCGCCTAACCGTTTTGTAATGCAATGGGTAAAAGACCGTTTTCTTAAAAAAATAGAGCTTTTCGCCGAGGAGTTAAATCTCCCAAGTATGAAAATTGAATTCATAGTAGGTGAAACAAGCACTAAAAATACAAACTCAACCAATATTTCTAAAAAAAGTGATGGAAATATTGATGTCAGCAACAAATATAATATTGACGATGATGAACTGAAAACTTCATTAGAGCGTAATGTTAAAGCTAATCTAGCCAAAGCTCTTAATTCAACTTCCAGTAAAAATTCTATTGGTTCAAAAACCAATAATCATAAAAAACCTGAAGATTCAGGGCTTAACCCTAGCTTTAATTTCAGCAATTACGTAACCGGCCGCGCTAATCAATTAGCGCGCGCGGCTGCAATACAGGTGGCAGAAAACCCAGGTGCTGCATACAACCCTCTTTTTATCTATGGTGGCGTAGGTTTGGGCAAGACCCATTTACTGCAAGCCATAGGCAATGAATTAAAACAACACAACCCGGATGCAAAAATTCGTTATTTACATGCTGAACGTTATGTTTCAGATGTTGTAAAAGCTTATGAACATAAAGCTTTTGATGAATTTAAACGTCAATATCATTCACTGGATTTGTTGCTGATTGATGATATTCAGTTCTTTGCTAAAAAAACGCGTACTCAGGAAGAGTTTTTTTATGCGTTTAACTCTTTAATTGAAGCTAAAAAACAAATCGTTATTACCTGTGACACTTATCCAAAAGAAATCGCAGATGTAGATGAGCGCTTGCGTACACGTTTCAGTTGGGGTTTAACCGTTGCTGTTGAGCCACCTGAACTTGAAATGCGCGTTGCCATTTTGTTAAAAAAAGCTGAAGCTGTAAATTTAAATCTACCTGAAGATGTTGCGTTTTTTATTGCCAAACAAATTCGATCCAGTGTACGTGAACTGGAAGGGGCACTTAACCGTATTATTGCTATGGCTAAATTTACCGGTCATGCCATTGATGTACACCTAGCTAAAGATGCTCTACGTGATTTAATTGCGGTTCGCGGTAGACAAGTCACTATGGAAAATATACAAAAGACCGTAGCTGATTATTACAAGATTAAAGTAGCGGAAATGTACAGTAAAAAACGTACACGTAACTTTGCCCGCCCTAGACAAATAGCAATGGCATTATCACGTGAATTAACTAATCATAGCTTTCCTGAGATTGGCGAGGCTTTTGGTGGCAGGCATCACACCACCGTAATGCACGCATGTGATGAAATTGATCAATTAAGACAAAATGACCCGACAATTGCCAGAGATATTGGATTTTTAGTACAAGTAATTAGAGGGTAATGTAAGTACTTATTCATTAATTTTACTAAATAAAAGTTAAGGATAAGTTGTGGATAAAATTAGGATAAGGTTGTGTTTAAGTAAAAGCTGAAAATTACTCAACAAACTACCCACAATAGATTATGTATTTACCAAGATAAATGAAGTTGATTTAAACTGCTGATTTAAAATAAAAATAATCAGTTATACACAAAAAGATGCACTATTATTATTGTTATTATTTATATATATATTATTTAGGTTATAAAGATGAATATTCAAATCAACCGTGAAACATTATTAAAACCGTTAACTTCGGTTACAAGTATTGTAGAAAAAAGACATACATTGCCCATATTGTCTAATTTATTGCTGGAGGTTAAACAAAATAAAATCCATCTCACGGCAACAGATTTAGAAATGCAAATTTCATTAGCTGTAGAAAGTGCTACAGCGGGTGATTTTTCTACAACAATATCAGCTAAAAAATTACTCGATATTTGCAGATCATTACCTGATAGCTCCGATATTAATATGGCTACCAACGAGAGCCGTATTACAGTTAAAGCTGGAAAAAGTCGTTTTAACTTACAAACATTGCCAGCTGCTGATTATCCGGTGATGACTAAAACTACCAGTCAGGCTACTTTGGTAAGTATTGGCCAGGGACAATTAAAAGATTTGCTCAAACAAGTTGAATTTGCAATGGCACAACAGGATATTCGTTATTATTTGAATGGTTTGTTATTTGAAGTAACAGCTAACCGTTTAAATATTGTAGGTACTGATGGCCATCGCTTGAGTTTTACATCAACAGAATTAAAACAAAACTATGAAAAACAGGAAGTTATCCTACCGAGAAAAACAGTTATTGAGTTAATTAAATTACTGGATGATGGTGAGGATGATGTAAATATAGAAATTTCCAGTAATCAGGTGAATTTTAGTTTTGGTAATATCAAATTAATTTCTAAAGTGATAGATGGAAAATTTCCGGATTACAACCGTGTTATACCAACAGGCCACAAAAATACATTTTCAATAGAGCGTTTAAATATTTTATTGGCAATGCAGCGTGCTTCCATTTTATCAAATGAAAAATATCGTGGCATTCGTATGGTGTTAGCTAATAATAATCTTAAATTAATCAGTACCAATAGTGATCAGGAAGAAGCAGAAGAAGAACTGGAAATTGATTACAATGGCGATAGTTTAGATATAGGTTTTAATGTTACTTATTTGATAGATGTATTAAATAATACAAATAGTGATCAAGTAACATTTTCATTTGCAGATGCAAATAGTAGTTGCTTGATTACCGTTCCTACAAATACGGATTATAAATATGTAGTAATGCCTATGCGTATATAAGCTAGGTATGTGTTTCACGTGAAACAAAATTTTAATAAAACAATGTAAAGACTAAATGGCATGACTGATAAACAAGTAACATCACCTGAATACGATTCATCAAGTATTAAAATTCTTGAAGGGTTAGATGCGGTACGTAAACGTCCGGGTATGTATATTGGCGATACGTCTGACGGCTCCGGTTTACACCATATGGTGTTTGAGGTGTTGGATAACGCAATTGATGAAGCTTTAGCTGGTCATTGTGATGACATTAAAGTGATTATCCACCCGGATAACAGCGTTAGTGTGGCTGATAATGGCCGCGGTATTCCAACTGATATTAAATATGATGATATTAAGGCAGTAAAACGCTCGGCAGCAGAAATTGTAATGACAGAATTACATGCTGGCGGAAAATTTGACCAGAACTCTTACAAGGTTTCCGGTGGCTTGCATGGTGTGGGTGTTTCAGTTGTAAATGCGCTGTCTGATTGGCTTAAATTAAAAATTTATCGTAATGGTAAAGTGCATCAAATGGAATTCCGTCGTGGAGAAGCAGTTGCGCCACTGGCAGAAACAGGAACAACAGATAAAAAAGGTACAGAAGTTCACTTTTTAGCTTCAGTAGAAACGTTTATTTTAGTGGAGTATCACTTTGAAATTTTAGCTAAACGTATTCGTGAACTTTCGTTCTTGAATAATGGCGTTAAAATTGAGTTGATTGATCAGCGTAACGGCAAAAGCGAAAACTTTGCATATTCAGGTGGTGTAAAAGGGTTTGTGGAATACATGAACCGTACAAAAACCGTGCTACATCCAAAAACTTTTTACGCAATGGGCGAAAAAGATGGCATGACCATTGAAGTTGCCATGCAATGGAATGATTCATACTCAGAAACGGTACAGTGTTTTACCAATAATATTCCGCAGCGCGATGGCGGTACCCATTTAACTGGTTTACGTACCGCAATGACCCGTACTTTGAATCAATACATCGAGCAAAGTGAAATTGCAAAAAAAGCCAAGGTAGAAACAACTGGCGATGATATGCGTGAAGGTATTACCTGTGTATTATCAGTCAAAGTGCCTGATCCAAAATTCTCATCACAAACTAAAGATAAACTGGTTTCCAGTGAAGTGCAGCCAGTGGTACAAGAGGTGGTTTCGGCAAAACTGGCAGAATTCTTACAAGAGAATCCAGCAGATGCCAAAATAATCTGTGGTAAAGTGGTTGAGGCAGCACGTGCGCGTGAGGCGGCACGTAAAGCACGCGATATTACCCGCCGTAAAGGTGTAATGGATACAATGGGTCTGCCAGGCAAGCTTGCGGATTGTCAGGAAAAAGATCCGGCATTATGCGAAATTTACCTGGTCGAGGGTGACTCTGCGGGCGGTTCAGCCAAACAAGGCCGTGATCGTAAAAACCAGGCTATTTTGCCGCTTAAGGGTAAGATTTTAAACGTAGAAAAAGCACGTTTTGATAAATTACTTGGCTCTCAAGAAATTGCGACTCTAATTACGGCATTAGGTACAGGCATCGGCAAGGAAGATTTTAAAGCTGAAAAATTACGCTATCACCGTATTATCATTATGACCGATGCGGACGTCGATGGTGCCCATATTCGTACCTTGCTACTAACGTTCTTCTACCGTCAAATGACTGAGCTAGTAGAACGTGGCCACATCTACATTGCGCAACCACCACTCTATAAAGTGAAACAAGGTAGAGATGAGCGTTATCTTAAAGATGAGCAGGAATTGGATATCTACCTATTACAATCCGCGCTTAAAGGCGCTGAGCTTGATACTAAAACCGGTGCCGGCATATTGTCAGGCGATCCGCTCACTGAAATTGCAAAACAAGTTGTGCTTACTGAAGCGGTAATTCGCCGTATTTCATCGCTGTATGATGAAAGTGTATTGCGCGCTATTCAGGACGCAGGTGAAATTAACCTGAGCGATGAGAAAAGCGCAAATAGCATTGCTGAGAAATTGCGTCCAATTTTAGGCGCAGTGGGTAGTGAGGTGATTGTAGCGTTTGATGCAGAAACCAATGCATATCGTTTGGAAATCAATAAATACGTGCATGGCAACCTGCAATGCTGCGTAATTAATGCTGAGTTTTTGAGCAGCGGCGATTACAGGCAAATCTTGAAAACATCAACTATGTTGCATGGTTTGGTAGGAGTAGGTGCAACAGTTAAACGTAATGAAAAAGAACAGCTTGTAACAACATTTAAACAAGCACTGGATTGGTTGCAGGGCGAGGCTAAAAATACACTAAATATCCAGCGTTACAAAGGTTTGGGCGAAATGAACCCTGAACAATTGTGGGAAACGACTATGGATCCGAAAGTGCGTCGTTTGCTGAAAGTGCAAATTGATGATGCCATTGCCGCAGATGAAATTTTCACTACACTTATGGGTGATAATGTAGAACCTAGGCGTGCATTTATTGAAAATAATGCCTTGGGTGCTAATAATCTGGATATCTAACCAAATTTTTAATCAATATTACTAAAGTAATACAGAAAAAGGCCCGACACAGGGCCTTTTTATTGAACGATTCGTTTTATTTAAATATCAAAATATAAAAATTATGACCAATGAACAAGCTCTAAATTACATGCACAATTTACTACGTGGCATGTTAGATAAAAAAGCATCTGATTTGTTTATTTCTGTAGACTTTCCGCCCGCAATGAAAATTGACGGCAAGATGACGCCGGTAAGTCAGCAAAAGTTAAGCGGGGAACATACCAAAGCTTTTGCTGAGGCTTTGATGAATGAGAGGCATCGTAAGGAGTTTGCTGAAGAAAAAGAGTGTAATTTTGCAATTTGGCCTAAAGACATAGGCCGTTTTCGTGTAAATGTGTTTATTCAGCAGGAAAAAGTAGGAATGGTGCTACGTACTATTACCACCAATATTCCAAAATTTAATGATCTTGGGTTGCCGCCAGTTCTTAAGGAAGTGATGATGGCCAAGCGTGGCCTGGTGATTCTTGTTGGAGGTACCGGTTCGGGTAAATCTACTACTTTGGCTGCGCTCATTGACCATAGAAATGAAAATAGTCATGGCCATATTATTACGGTGGAAGATCCGGTTGAGTATGTGCATCAAAGCAAAAATTGTCTGATTACGCACCGTGAAGTAGGCCGTGATACCCATGGCTGGTTTAATGCACTTAAAAATACATTAAGGCAGGCTCCTGATGTGATTTTGATTGGCGAGATACGCGATAAGGAAACCATGGAATTTGCTTTGGCTTTTGCTGAAACCGGGCATTTGTGTATGGCTACGCTGCATGCAAATAGCTCGAATCAGGCTTTAGATCGTATTGTTAACTTTTTCCCTGAAGAGCGTCATGCGCAGTTGCACATGGATCTTTCGCTTAATTTACGTGCTTTTGTTTCACAGCGTTTGGTTTCTAAGGCCGGCGGCGGGCGTGTAGCTGCGATTGAAATATTGCTTAATTCACCGTTGATTGCAGACCTGATTCTTAAAGGTGAAACCAATATGATTAAAGAGATTATGGCTAAGTCTACCGAGTTGGGCATGCAAACTTTTGATCAGGCTTTATTTGATCTTGCTGAATCTGGCAGAATTTCACAGGAAGACGCTTTAAGAAATGCGGATTCCATTAATGAATTAAGGTTGAGGTTCAAATTGAAAGGTAAGTCTCAGGAAAAATCAGAGCTGGCAGATCTGTTATCTTTGCATGAAGAGCATCAACCAGGCGCGGTGCAGGGTGAATCTGCAGCTATGCAGGCAGCCTAAATTTTAATTAAAGGAAAGTATATGAAACGTATCATTTATTTTTTAGTGACCAACTTGGCTATTATGTTGGTACTTTCTTTCACCATGCGTGTGCTGGGAGTGGAGCCTTATTTAAATGCCAACGGTTTAGATTTAGGTAATTTATTGGCTTTTGCCGCGATAATGGGTTTTGGCGGTGCATTTATTTCACTGGCAATGTCAAAATGGTCAGCAAAGCGCATGTCTGGTGCTGTGGTTATTGAAGAGGCGCGAACCCCGAATGAAATCTGGCTAGTGAAAACAGTACGTGAGCAGGCAGATGTTGTAGGTATAAAAATGCCTGAGGTGGCTGTATTTGACTCACCTGAAGTGAATGCCTTTGCGACTGGTATGACTAAAAACAGTTCATTGGTAGCAGTATCCACCGGTTTGCTGAATGTTATGACTAAAGATGAGGCGGAAGCTGTGCTGGCACATGAGGTTTCTCATATTGCTAACGGCGATATGGTGACTTTGACTCTGATACAAGGCGTGGTGAATACGTTTGTGATGTTTTTATCACGCGTGATTGGATACACAATTGATAAAGTTGTGTTTAAAACAGAGCGTGGTACAGGCCCAGCTTTTTTTGTAACCATGATTATTGCTGAGTTGGTGCTTGGCGTATTGGCTTCAATCGTTGTGATGTGGTTTTCACGTCAACGTGAATTTCGTGCAGATGCCGGTGCGGCTAAACTATCTGGCAGAACCAAGATGATTGCAGCATTGGAGCGCCTAAAAGCGCAACATGAGCCATCAGTATTACCCAAACAAATGGCTGCATTTGGTATTTCCGGTGACGGGGGCTTTACAAAATTATTTTCTAGTCACCCAAGCCTAGATGACCGTATCGCGGCATTACGTCAGCAATAAAATAAGCATAAAACAGCTAACTGGAAGGTTAGCTGTTTCAAATAATACTAGTCATTAATAGTTAAGAGAGTTGCATGGGCGAACTGCAATCGATAGGCAATTGGTGGATGTGGTCAGGATTTGGCGTATTTGTGCTGTTGATGCTGGCAGTAGATATGTTCTTACTGGACCGCAATGGCGCACAGAAAGTTGGCGCAAAAGAAGCATTGATCTGGTCATTTGTCTGGTTTGCAATGGCGATGCTGTTTGGTGCCATACTTTGGGGCTGGCTGGATCACACGGCAGGGCGTGAGATAGCAGATGTCAAAGTCATGGAATATCTCACCGGGTATTTATTGGAAAAAACCCTGGCGATGGACAATATTTTTGTTTTTGTCATGATATTCAGCTATTTTGCGGTGCCTCTGGAATTTCAGAAGCGTATCCTGGTGTATGGCGTACTTGGTGCAATCATACTGCGAGCATTGATGATTGTGCTGGGCGCATGGCTGATTGCGCAGTTTCATTGGGTGCTCTATGTGTTTGGTGCGTTTTTGCTGGTGACCGGTATCAAGATGTTTGTGTTTGCTGATCAGGAGCCTGATCTGGCAAATAATCCGCTACTGAAGTGGGTAAGAAAGCATATGCGTATTACAGATGATTACCATGGTGATAAATTCTGGATCATGGATAAAGGTGTGCGCTGGTTTACACCGATGTTTCTGGTGCTGGTATTGATTGAATTCTCTGATGTGATTTTTGCGATGGATAGTATCCCGGCAATTTTTGCGATTACCAATGATCCATTCATTGTATTTACGTCGAATATCTTTGCGATACTTGGTTTACGCGCATTGTATTTCTTGCTGGCGGATATGGCAGAGCGTTTCCACCTGCTTAAATTTGGTTTGGCAGTTGTGCTTATGTTTGTAGGTACAAAAATGCTGATTGTAGAATGGTTTAAGATACCTGTAGCGGTTTCACTGGGCGTGGTGGTGGCGGTAATAGGCACCAGCATTTTACTGAGCCTGATAGCGACTCGAAACAAGCAACACTAAGTAGCGACGTTCAATAATACATGATAAAGATTTGTATTATTGAACGTAGGGATTCTGTTGATATACTAGACTTATCAAAATAATGTTTTACCTTCAATCATGACCCTAAGCGAATTACGTTTTGTAGTTGCCGTAGCTAAAGAGCGCAATTTTAGGCGTGCCTCAGAAAAGTGTTATGTGAGTCAGCCCGCGCTTAGTCTTGCTATTAAAAAGCTTGAAGAAGATCTAGGTGTGTTGATTTTTGAGCGTAGTCATACCGATATAAGCCCAACGCCTATAGGCGAAAAGATTATCGAGCAGGCTATCAAGGCCTTAGAAGAAATAAATTATATTCGCGAAATTGCCAAACAGGGCGCTAATCAACTTAGCGGCGCTTTCCGTTTGGGTTTAATCTATTCGGTTGGTCCATACCTGCTGCCGGAAATAATTCCAATATTGCGTAAAAGTGCTCCAGACATGCCGCTGGATATAGAGGAAAATCTGACTGTACAGTTGGAGGCACAACTTAAGAACGGTGTAATTGATGCAGCGGTCATTGCCCTGCCTTTTGATGTGCCTGGAATCAACACAATGCCGCTCTACGATGAAAAATACGTGGTGATGGTACCTATAGGTCACAGCTGGGCTGATCGCCAGTCTGTCAGCGCAGATGAGCTGGCGGATGAAAATGTATTGTTGCTTAATAGTGGTCATTGTTACAGCCACCAGGTGTTACAAGCTTGTCCTGATCTGTCGCGCAAAGGTCAGGTATTACAGGGTAACTCTTTAGAGACTATTCGTAATATGGTGGCTTCTAATCTGGGTATTACAGTTGTGCCGTGCAGTGCTGCCACAGAGCGTTATATCAATCCCTTGGTAAAGGTAATTCCGTTTACTGAACCTGTGCCTGTGCGCAGGGTTGCCTTAGCTTGGCGTAAGAGTTATGCAAGGGAGTTGGCAGTAAATAGTGTGGCAGATGCCATAAGACAGATAGAGTCTGATTGCCTGCAAATGGTGAATAACATTCAGGCATAAAAAAACGGATACCTAGGTATCCGTTTTTTGTTCTTACATTATTTGTAAGTTTAGCGAATCTTTAAGATTATTTTATCTTAGCGATTGCAAACGTACATTGTAACTTCGAAACCGAAACGCATTTCAGTAGCAGCTGGTTTTGTCCACATAATAAATCTCCTAAAGTTATTAATTAAGTACACGTTCTATGACTTAAATAATACAGCGGGATTTAAAAATCAAACTATGTAAACTGCTTAAATCACACTAATGATTTTCATTAGATAATGAAGCTGCCGATAATACTTAATAAGTAACAAATACGCGGTAACCGGTAACCGTTACATTATTAGTACTAATGGGTAGATTAATTTTGACTTCTGCGCCGGGCTTGAATCCGTCAGTAATATGAGTTTCAGCAGATAAATACTCATTGGGTTTAAAAATACGACGTAATAACGGCTTGTCATCAACATCGGTAAGTGTCAGTTCTAGATTCGGGTAGGCCAGAATGAGGCTGCCGGTGTTGATCAAATTGCTTGAGAATCGTATTAATCCGGCATGTTCCGCATCTTCCTGCATATCTGAGTCATCAATGATAATAGATTCAATTTGTTTAGGCAGATTGATACTGCAGGCCAGTTGCTGGCATGCCTTAACTAATAAGGGTTTTGTATTTGGGTAATAAATTGCAATTTTATCGCGTAAAAAATAAATGCTTTGAATGCCGGCAATCAAAACTAAAATCAAACAAGCAACAGCCCACAGCCAGCTGAGTGATTTAGCCGTTAATTTTTTACTGCCAAAACGGGGTTTTCTGAATGCATCGCCCAAATAACTGGGTTGTTGGCTATTTTCCTCAGTAATATTGATGGATGTTTCGGTTGGAGAAAAATCCTGGGTCGGTGTTGTAGTGTCAATCGATGGCGTATCATCATTAAGCTTAATGTTGCTATCACTGGAGTATCCGCTGCCATTTGCTGCGACGCTGACTAGTTGTGCATTAGCATCAAATACATGCATGCATTGACCACAGCGGACTTTACCGCCGTGTTTATTTAGCTGTTCTTCAGTAGCAAAAAATTGAGTTTGGCAGGCCGGACAATGAGTTATGACGCGCATTTTTTAGTGCCAGTGAGCAACACCCAGGAATCCATATACTGGGGTGTTTCCATATCAAACCATTCGGCATAAATGGCAGAAACAGCAGACTCTTGTTCACGTAAAATTCCAGAGAGCGCAATCTTTCCACCGGCCTTGCATGATTTAGCAAGTGCAGGGGCTAATACGCTTAATGCACTTGATAAGATGTTAGCTACGACAATATCAAATTCTTCAGCCTTGTATTGGCTGGCAGGGTAAAATTCGGCAGTTACCTGATTTTGTTCGGCATTATACAAACTGGATTGTATCGCTTGTATGTCTATATCGGTGCCTACAACTTTACCAGCACCCAGTTTTTTAGCAGCAATTGCTAAAATACCTGAGCCACAACCATAGTCAAGTACGGTTAGGTTGGGTTTAACTGTTTGTGTGAGCCATGCCAGACACAAATGTGTAGTAGGGTGGCTACCGGTGCCAAATGCCAGTCCTGGATCCAGAATAATATTGATTGCATCCGGGTTGGGTGAGCTATGCCAGGTAGGCACAATCCATAATGTGTCTGTGATTTTAATTGGATCGAATTGCGATTGTGTCGCACGGACCCAGTCCTGCTCTTCAATGACTTCTGTGCTGTAGTTCAGGCCGGATAATTTTGTTTGTGCCTGTAATTTTGCCATAATTGCGGCAACATCTACGCCCTCATCAAACAATGCGCTGACCAGATTCTGTTGCCAAATGCCAGGCGGCGGGTCACCTGGCTCGCCAAATATTGGCTGCTCATCAATGGTTTCTGCATTGGCGTCTTCAATAATTGCAGACAATGCACCAAGCTCCATGAGGGTATCGCTAATCAGATCAGCGGTATTATCCTGTGCTTCAATTTTTAGTGATACCCAAGCCATACTTACCTAAATTATTTATTGTAGATACCAAGTTTTTGTTCAAGGTAGTGAATACTGGTGCCACCCAGATGGAATGCCGCGTCAGCCATAAGGTCTGCATGCAGTTCAATATTGGTGCTGATGCCGCTGATCATCATCTCAGACAGGGCAATACGCATACGTGCAATTGCCTGATCACGCGTATCACCGTAAGTGATGAGCTTGCCAATCATGGAGTCATAGTGCGGTGGCACGGTATAACCTGCATAAGCATGCGTATCAATACGTACACCGGGGCCGCCTGGCATGTGGAATGTTTCAATTTTGCCCGGTGACGGAACAAAATTGTATGGATCTTCGGCATTTAGACGGCATTCAATTGCATGGCCGCGCAGTTGCACGTCTTTTTGGCGGAACTTTAGTTTTTCGCCAGCTGCAACAAAAATTTGCTGTTGCACCAGATCAATACCGGTAATCATTTCGGTAACTGTGTGCTCAACCTGTAAGCGTGTATTCATTTCAATGAAGTAGAACTCACCGTTTTCATATAAAAACTCGAAAGTACCTGCGCCGCGGTATTTGATTTTACGGCATGCTTCAGCACAGCGTTCACCGATTTTGTCGCGCAATCTTGAATTTAATAAGGGTGCCGGCGCTTCTTCAATAATCTTTTGGTGGCGGCGTTGCATGGAGCAATCGCGTTCGCCTAAAAATACTGCATTACCGTGTTGATCAGCCAAAATCTGAATTTCAATATGGCGTGGTTTTTCCAGGTATTTTTCCATGTATACCATTGGGTTGCCAAACGCAGCCTGTGCTTCAGCTTTGGTCATGTTAACTGAAGTAAGTAACGCGGCTTCAGTATGCACTACACGCATACCGCGCCCGCCGCCGCCGCCAGCTGCCTTGATAATGACTGGGTAGCCAATTTGTTTTGCAGTTCTAATAATTTCGGCTGGATCGTCAGGCAAAGCACCTTCTGAGCCAGGTACGCAAGGTACGCCGGCTTTACGCATGGCATCTTTGGCTGAAACCTTGTCGCCCATCAGGCGTATGGTTTCGGCACGTGGACCAATAAATACAAAGCCGCTTTGTTCTACACGCTCAGCAAAGTCGGCATTTTCGGATAAAAAGCCATAGCCTGGGTGAATTGCCTGCGCATCGGTCACTTCAGCGGCGCTGATGACTGCGGGTACGTTGAGATAACTTTGGTTAGAAGGTGCCGGGCCGATACAAACTGATTCGTCCGCCAGTTTTACATATTTGGCCTCGCGGTCAGCTTCTGAATGCACGGCGACCGTTCTGATGCCAAGTTCGCGACATGCGCGCTGAACACGCAGTGCGATTTCACCGCGATTCGCGATTAAGATTTTGTCAAACATAGCCATGAAAGTTGAATTCCAATCTTTTTAAAATTTTAGCCAATAATGAAGAGTGGTTCGCCGTATTCAATGGCTTGACCGTTATCGACCAAGATTTTTTTGATAACACCAGCTTTGTCAGCTTCAATTTCATTTAATAATTTCATTGCTTCAATAATGCAAAGCGTATCGCCTATGGCTACCGTGTCGCCTACTTCCACAAATGATTTGGCATCCGGTGAAGGTGAGCGGTAGAAAGTGCCTACCATCGGTGACTTAACTGCATGGCCTTCTTCAATGGCTGGTGCTTCTACGGCAGCAGGTGCTGTTGCGGCTGGCGCTGAAAATTGAGCAGCGTTATATTGTACCGGTGCGTATTGCTGCATTGGCGCGTTGGATGTGAAATTACGGCTGATACGTACTTTTTCACCATCTTCTGTAAGCTCAAGCTCGGAAATGCCTGATTCTTCTACTAAGTCGATTAACTTCTTAAGTTTGCGTAAATCCATGATAACCCTCTGAGAATCTTATTAAATTATATTATTTGGAACGATCGAAATGTTGAATAGCATAATCAAGCGCTAATGAATATCCTTTAGCGCCTAAGCCACTGATAATACCAACGGCAATATCAGTGAAGTATGAATGATGGCGGAATGCTTCGCGTGCAAAAACATTAGATAAATGTACTTCGATAAATGGTACTTTTACTGCGCTTAGCGCATCGCGCATTGCAACAGATGTATGGGTGAATGCAGCTGGATTGATAATTACAAAATCAGTTTTTGTGGTTGCCAGAGATTGAATCTTAGCTACCAGCTCGGCTTCAGAGTTGCTTTGAAAACATTCCAATGCAATATCAGCGGCCTTAGCTTGATTGACCAGCGTCTGATTGATACCGTCCAATGTGGTATTGCCGTAGTGTTCTGGTTCGCGCAATCCCAACAGGTTGAGGTTGGGACCATGCAAAACTAAAATGGATTTAGATGACATGGTTGGTTGCCTTTACTTGCGAATTATTGCCTATATTGCTGTATTTCATAAACGCAAGTTTGCCGAAGTTAAGGAATTTTGTCCAGCAACTTTGATGTAATTAAGCGAAATTACCTAATTTATAGATAACTAATGCGAAGTATCTTTAAATGCAGGGGTACTTAATTATAAGGCAATTTTTAGTGCGGTAATAAGTTTTGTATGGATTTTTCAAGTAAAGGCTTGGTGATTCTGCCAAAAAATGTATCAATTACGGTGCCATCTTCGCCAATTATGACGGTATAAGGTAGAACGCCTTTGTTGTTACCCAGGTTGGTACTTAAGTCAATGTTTTCATTATCGGCGATAAAAGTCGGATACGTTACCGGATAGGATTGTAGAAATGTTCTGACTGCCGCCAGTTCGTCTTCTGCAATGCCTAAAACCATGACATTCTTGTTTTTATATTCCTGCTGTAACTGTGAGAGTTCCGGCATTTCTTCGCGGCAGGGCGGGCACCATGTCGCCCAGAAGTTAAGCACGATAATTTTGCCGCGGTATTGATTTAGGTTTTGTTTGACGCCTTGCGAGTCGGTCAGGCTGGCTGCAAAAAGTGGTGCGCTGTTTAATGCCGGTTTATTAATAATGGGGTTGATGGCAAAATGCCGTACAGCCAAGCCTAAAATGATCAGCGTAAGCAAATAGCCAGTGATGGATAACGTTTTTTTTAGCATTGAATGGTTTCCGGCAGGCAACTGCCGCGTTGATTCAGGGTTTTAAGAAAATCATCGGCATTCTGGTAACCGACAACCTTAAGATGAGATTCCTCTATAGCTTTGTCGTTGAAAAATAAAATTCCGGGTGGGCCGAACAGGTTGAATTTCTGTAACAAGGCTTTATCGTCTTCCGTGTTATTTGTGACATCTGCCTGTAGCAGAATAGTGTCTTTCAGTGCATTCTGTATCCGCGCATCGCTAAACGTAAATTGATCCATTTCCTTGCATGATACGCACCAGTCAGCGTAAAAATCGAGCATCACCATTTTACCCTGGGCTGCTTTTAATTGAGCATCAAGTTCAGTCAGATTTTTAACACGTTTAAAGTCAAGGCTGGAGTGTTGTTGGGTTGAGGTGTTTTTTGCCAGCAATCCACTTAGCGGTTGTAATGGAGACTTGGCATTGGATAGCGCGCCAATCAGCATCGCCAGGCCGGTAACCAGCATCATCAATGCGATACCTTTCCAGAACCTGAGTGCTGGTTTTACATCAACCGGTAGCGGATCCAGTGCGTGCATAAAAATTGCGGGTACAATTAATAATGCAGCCCAAAGTACCATTTGTACACTCATTGGAATAAGCGGGGCGATTAGCCATAACGCTACGCCTAGCATCAGCACGCCAAATAAATTACGTACTGCATTCATCCAACTGCCTACCTTGGGTAGCAGGGTGCCGGCTGATGCGCCTATGAGAATTAGTGGGGCGCCCATACCGAGGGAAAGTGAAAATAAGGCAACGCCACCTAGCACTACATCACTGGTTTTGCTGATATAAAGCAAGGCACCGGCAAGTGGTGCAGCCACGCACGGGCTGATGATTAACGCTGAAAGTACGCCCATCAGAAAGTCGCTGAATAAATGCCCACCTTTGATACGACGGCTTAAAGACATCAGCCCGTTTTCAAGGCCACTTGGCAGTTTTAGCTCATAAAAGCCAAACATGGATAGTGCCAGCAGTACAAATACTAAGGCACCAAAGCCCAAAGCCCATGGTGTTTGCAAGGCGGCACTTAGCATTTGCCCGGATAAGCCGGCTGCGATGCCGGCCAGCGTATAGGTAAGGCACATGCCGAATGTATAGGCCAGTGACAGGTTGAAAGCATGAAAGCGAGTGACATGGGCGTTTTTACCGATAATGATGGAAGACAGAATCGGAATCATTGGAAATACGCAGGGAGTGAAGGCCAGCAACAAACCGGCAGTAAAGAAACCTAGAATGATCAGCCACCATTTACCGCTTTTCAGTAGGCTGGTTGCCTGACTATCATCGCTGCTGTTGGCTTTGATACCGCCTGGTTCTTTTGATGCTGAAGTACCTGGCGCTGCATTAGCAGTTTGAAGCTTAATGGTGAAAGTTTTGTGTTGCGGTGCATAGCATAGGCCTTTTTCACTGCAGCCCTGATAGCTGGCTTTGATGGTTACTGGCGTATTGCTTGCGTCTTTAATGTCAATATTGCCAGTAAAATCATGGTGGTATACTTCCATCCTGCCAAAATTAGGGTCGTTTTTGATGTCGCCACTAGGCAATTGCACTATATGATCCAGTGCTGGTGATAACACAAATTTAATGCGCTCTTTGTACAGGTAATAACCAGAGGCTACTTTAAAGTTAGCATGGATTTCTCCGTTAACCTGAATAATATCCAGTCCAAAAGCTATATCTGGTGACAGGAATTCTTCTTCAGCTGTATCGTTGGTAAATAAGCTGTTACTGATGCTGCTTGTATTGGCAGCGTTACTATTAGCAGAGTTACTTAGCAACGTGGCAAATACGGTAAATAGTATAAATAAAAAATAAGAAAATCTTTTTAACATGGAGAACCTTAAGTAGATAATTGTGCGCTTACCCATTGTAAATATTGAGGTAAGCCACCATCTACGTTGATAGTGATTATTTCAGGAAGTTCATAAGGGTGCGCTTTTATAATGGCAGCTTGCAGTGCGCAGTATTGAGCTTTATTGGTTTTAATCAGCATGGGTATTTCATTGGTATGTTCCAGTTTATCCTGCCATTCGTAGATAGACTTGCAAGTTCCTAATATGTTTACACACGCAGCTAGTTTTTGTGTAATGAGAGACTCGGCCAGCTGTTTGGCGCTGGCTGCATCAGGCATATTGGTCAGCACTAATATAGGCTCTATTTGCGCAACTGTTTTTTGATTCAACATTTAAGGTAGCATAGCATGCGTTTTTTAATAGGTTTGATTTTACTCGCTTTTCCAATCGCAGAGATATGGCTGTTGATTGAATTGGCAGGCCGGTACGGCTGGCTGCTATTATTTTACTTAGTCGCTACAGGCTGGTTAGGCTTACGCTTGATTCGCGAGGAAAAAGCAACGTTCAGTGTACGTATGATGCAGAACATGGCTACTGGCGGTAACCCGGCAAAAGCCGTTTTTGGTAGTGCGCGCAATATTATCGCGGGTGTATTGTTGATGCTGCCCGGTGTGATCACTGATATTATTGCAGTTACCTTGCTGCTGATCCCGATCAAAAGTACCCAATCAATAAACGAGCCGCCTTCAAATGATCCATTCCGCGAATCGTCATATCAAGCGGCCAATGATGATGTGATAGAGGGCGAATTTCGCCGTGAAGACTAGTGCGACCAAACTCTGCATTTATAGAAGTACCCTAATATAAATTTTAATTAAATCTACAGAATTACATAACATGACATATCAAATTACTATCCAACCCAGCGGCCATACCTGTAACGCAAAAGTGTATGAAACTGTTTTGGAATCAGCTTTAGAGGCAGGTTTTAATATTCCATATGGTTGCCGTAACGGTGCCTGTGGCAGCTGTAAGGGAAAAATCTTGAGCGGTGAGGTAGATTATGGCGATTATGCGCGCAGTGCGTTGAGCGAAGAAGAAAAAGCCGCCGGTAAAGCACTATTCTGCTGTGCTAGGCCGTTGTCCGACCTTACCATTGAGTGTCGTGAAATTATTATAGGCACTATAGCGCCGCGCATACTTCCTGCGAGAGTCGAGAGCAAGCAGCAGCTTTCTCATGATGTGATGGCTTTATTTTTAAAACTGCCCAGTAATGAGCGTTTGCAGTTTATGGCGGGACAATATATTGAGTTTTTACTGAAAGATGGCAAGCGTCGTGCTTTTTCACTCGCTAATGCACCGCATGCAGATAACTTGCTGGAATTGCATTTACGTTTGATTCCGGGTGGGGTGTTTACCGAGTATGTGTTTAATGAAATGCCGGATAAAGCTATTTTGCGCATTGAAGGCCCATTTGGCAGTTTTTATTATCGTGATGATTCTGATAAGCCTATGATCATGGTGGCGGGCGGTACCGGGTTTGCGCCAATCAAGGGTATTGTTGAACACATGATACACAATAATATTAAACGCGAAATCACGATATATTGGGGTGCAAAAGCACTGGAAGACCTGTATATGCCAGCCTTACCCGAGGCCTGGACAAAGTCATATCCACAGATAAAATTCATTCCGGTGTTGTCTGATGCAACACCTGAGAATAACTGGCAGGGCCGAACTGGCTTGGTGCATCAGGCGGTATTGGATGATATTGAAGATTTAAGTGCTTATGAAGTTTATTGCTGTGGTGCGCCGGCAATGGTGGAAGTTGCCCATGGCAGTTTTGTGCGGGCGGGTTTGCCTGATGATGCTTTTTATTCGGACGCGTTTAGTTACGCTAAGCCCACGCCGCCAGTTACCGGTGCTTAAAAACGCTATAAAGCTTATAGGGGTTGCTTATTTAAATAGTAATCCCTGTTTGTTTTTTGCAGCAGCCAGTGCCTGAATCAACTTTTCCAAATCGGAATTATGTATCAAGTCTTGTGCCAGTTTGGCAGAGACTTCAGCTTTTTCAAAATCACCTTCTGCTAAAGCATGCATACCTTCCAGCAAGGCGGCATTACCGGCTTTTAAACGTAAAGTTTCTTTTTTGCTACGTTTTTTTGATGGCAGGTGGCGCAAATAATGTACAAATCTTAAGCAATAATGCAGCCCTAAAAAGCTCAGTACAAACACAGTCAGTAAAAAATTGAATGAGACCTGCACCCGATAAGGGGAGCGCACAATCAGCACATAACCTTCATTATTGCTGGCTAGCCATACCAGACTCACCAGCAGCAATGGCATTAGCAACCACCAAAGAATTCTGTGTTTGATCATGCTTTATCAGTCATTCTTTTCCAGCGTTAATTTATATCGGTTAACCGCAGCAAAACTATCTGTGAGCTGCGGTAACTCTATGTTGATACTGTTGCCGGATAGTTTTTTCAGCAGGTTAAAGGCCTTGATGGTGTCGGGATGCTTGGTATCAAAGTACTCATTAAGCCAGTTTTTAACAGTACTTAAATCTGCCTTGTAGGTGGCTTCATCATGTTGCAGCAGGGCGATACGTGCAGTCAGTAACCGCAGCCGCAGGTTTTCGCGTAAATAAAAGGACTGGTCTGCGGCAAGTAGCGGCGGTTCTGGTTTGCTGATGCGTTCTACTGTGACTAGATTTTTAATATCTTCCCAAATTGGGTTTATTAGTTTTTGCAGTGCATTCATAGGTTGCGCCGGACTATTTTCCGCTGCCGCCTTGGTATTCAAAGTTGGCTGACGTTCGCTGATTAAAGGCAGCTTTCCGCACAGTTCTGATAGATACGTGAGCTGTGCACTCATGTTAATAACATCTACTTGCGGTATTTCGCGTAGATTTTCAATTTCCAGGCCAAGTGTTTCGCGCAATTGGGTTGCCCGGGGTAAATCCAGAGGTTCAAGACGTTTTTGCGCCGCTTGCAGTGCGAGCAGCGCGGCTTTCACATTGCCGCTTAATTGTAATTGCTGGCTGGCAATGTTTAATAGTTGCTCTACTTCAGCAACAGCTGTTGATTCGCGACTTTCTGCAAGTTGCGTATAAAGCGTCTGTAGCGCCTCTTGCTGGTCACGTGATTCAGCCAGCTTTTGTTCCAGAACTACTGTACGTGCATTGGCCTGTGAGCTATGCTCTTCAGCCTGCTGTGCCAGCTTTAAACTTTGCTCATTAATGGCCTGGTATTGTTCCAGCTTGTGGCTGAGAGACTGTTCAATGTCATTAAACTTATGCCTGGTGTTTAGCCATTGCCAGGCTAGAATTAAAAGCGCGACGATGATGAGAGCAGTGGTGCCGATATGTACCATGGAGGGTTTGTTTTTTTGTAACAGCGGCAGTTGTGTTTGTTGGCCAGTCATGATGTTTGACCAGTTATGATTTAACAGGCTGTGATTTAACAAGCTGTGATAAGCATTGCAACATTGCTTCATCCCCCGGTGCTTTTGCCACCAATACTTTCAAGCCCAATGGCCTAGTTTGTTCGGCTATTCTCTCATGATTTACACATAAGGTGACATGGCGCAACCATGGCTCCTCACCCGCCATCTTTAACAGATAACGCATGGCTTCACTGCTGGTAACTACGATTGCATCAAGTTTGTTTTGTTGCCATTGTGTGTTGAGCAATGCGGTATCCAGCTGTGGATTTATACGTTGATAGCATTCGGCAAAATATACATGGGCGCCACGTGCTTTCATGACCTCTGCCATCAACTCACGCCCGCCCACGCCACGAAAGATAGCAATGGTTTTACCTGAGACATTCTGCATTTCAGGTAATGCAAGTAAGGATTCACTATCGTAGCGGCCTTGTGGAATCAGTGCCTTGTGTACACCATACTTTTCAAGTGCGGATGCAGTTTGCTGGCCAATGGCAGCGAATTTTAAATTTTCAGGTAATTTCGCGTAGCATTTAAGTACGCGTGGCATGGAAAAATCTACCGCATTAGTGCTGATGAATATTGCCCAGTCTGTATTTCTCAGTTGAGTTAACTGTTGTTCAAAGGCTTGATAATCCTGCAATGCTGAAACAGCAATTAATGGAAACGGGATAGCAGCGCCGCCTAGCTGTTCAATAGCTTTACATAAACTCTGCGCCTGATCGGCTGGCCGGGTAACCGCGATATGTAATCCTTGCAGTAGGTGCTTAGAAGTCATAATCAGGCTTGCCCGGTGCGCATTTGCCTATTTTTACAGCGCTGCCAGAATCTTGTCTGCACCTTGTGCAATCAACTGGGCGGCTAATTTCTGGCCTAACGCTTCAGCATTATTTCTATTGCCAGTGGCTGTTTCAACCAGCATCTGTTTACCGTCAACACTGGCTACAAAACCGGTTATACGGATGTTGTCGCCTTCACAGGTTGCATAGGCGCCCAGCGGTACAGTACAGCTACCTGCAAGCGTACGGCTCATGCCGCGTTCAGCCTCTACACAAACTTGTGTATCTGCGTGGTTGAGTGGTGCGAGTGTGGCAATCAGGTCCGGGCGGCTGGTGCTGATTTCTATGCCTAAAGCACCTTGGCCAACGGCAGGGATGCTTTGCTCAGGTGCAATAAATTGACGGATTCTTTGACCTAATTCCAGGCGAATCAGGCCTGCGGCGGCAAGGATGATGGCTGCATATTGGCCTTCGTCCAGCTTGCGCAAGCGCGTTTGCAGATTGCCGCGTAACGATTCGATTTTTAGCAGAGGAAAACGAGCCTGCAACTGGCTTTGGCGGCGCAGGCTGGAGGTGCCGACGATGCTGCCTGCTGGTAAGTCTTCAAGCGAGGCAAAGTCATTGGAAACAAACGCATCGCGCGCATCTTCGCGCTCTCCGGTTGCTGCCAGCATAAAGCCCTCCGGCAGGTTCATCGGTACGTCTTTCATGCTATGTACAGCAAGATCAGCGCGGCCGTCTGCCAGGGCTGTTTCCAGCTCCTTCACAAACAGGCCTTTGCCACCAACTTTAGCCAGCGGTGTATCCAGAATCTGGTCGCCGGTGGTGGTCATGCCTAGAATGGAAACATCGGTTTCAGGGTAAAGTGCCTGTAAACGGCTTTGAATATGGAGAGCTTGCCACATGGCAAGTGCACTTTCACGGGATGCGATGACCAGTTTTTTGGGTGTTGGCATATTTGAGGCTGGGTTGGTGGAGTTGTTCATGCGCTAACTACAAGCTATTAAAAGAGCTTTTATTTTATCACAAGCTATTTCATCACAAGCTTATAGTGCAGCCTTTAAAATCCGTGTGTCCTCAAAGCTATCAACTCACCGTTACTTGCGCATCACCTTTTTGCACATCTCTTTTTTGCATAGTGCCGATTACAGCTGCTTGATTAAAGCCATCCGCGTTGAAAGCCGCTAATACCGCATCCACACTTTCAGGTGCGCAGCTTACTAATAAACCGCCACTGGTTTGCGGGTCGCATAGTAGTTTACGCTGCCACTCTGTGATTTCAGTTCCCAGAATTACACCCCCACCATAGCTGGACCAATTGCGTGCCGCCGCCCCGGTTGCATAGCCATTTTTTGCCAGCTGCAAGGCAATGTTTATAAATGGAATGCGATTAAATTCAACCTGCGCCTGCAGTTGCGAGCCTCGACAGACTTCAAGTAAGTGCCCGAGCAAGGCAAACCCGGTAACGTCAGTCAATGCGTGTACGCCCGCCATATTTGCCAGTGCCGTACCAGTGCGATTCAGTTGGGTAGTTACAGCTATCATCTGCTGGTAGCCATCAGCGCTTAATTCGCCTTTTTTCAGCGCCGCGCTCAGTACACCGATACCTAATGGTTTTCCCAGGATAAGCACGTCGCCTGCCTGTGCTTTGTCATTACGTTTTACTTTATCAGGATGCACGATACCTAACGCCACCAAGCCATATATCGGCTCCGGTGAGTCTATGGAATGTCCACCGGCAATAGGGATGCCTGCAGACTGGCAAACCGAGGCCCCGCCGGCCATGATTTGCTGGATAGTCTCTATTGGCAGCTTGTCAATCGGCATGCCGACGACTGCCAGCGCCAAGATCGGCTGACCACCCATAGCATAAATATCTGACAGCGCATTGGTTGCGGCAATGCGGCCAAAGTCAAAAGCATCATCGACAATCGGCATGAAGAAATCGGTCGTGGCAATAATTGCCTGCGTGTCATTCAGACGGTATACAGCTGCATCATCACTAGATTCCAACCCAACCAATAAATCTGGAAACATGCCTGCCTGAGGTAAACCTGACAAAATCTCTGAAAGTACAGCAGGGGCAATCTTGCAGCCGCAACCCCCGCCATGCGAATACTGTGTGAGGCAAACTTTACTCATTATTTATCTTTCATTTCGAATCAAATCTTTAGCGGCCTTGCGCAGACTATCGCTATCCAGTGCAGTTAGTTTTAACACGCCGGCATTGTCCAGTTGCTGGAACCCTATACCAGACGAGCGTTTATAGGCCGGGTCATAATGCTGAGTGAGCAATTCGTCCACAAGTAGTTCCCATTCGCCTTGTTGCGCAATATTGCACCAATGCTTGATAACTTCACGACCGTGCATCTCTACCAGTAGCGACAAACGCTCAATCAGCAGGGATGGATCATTGAGGAAATGCACATAATCTTCCATTAAGAATTTTACACGGACGTCCTGTGGTACTTCTATGCGCACACAAGGTGACGCACGCATGCGTTCAACCAATGCGGTAGGCAAACTTAATACGCCGACTTTACGGCTCTCGGCCTCAATATAAACCGGACGGTTTGCTGTAAAAGCACGTAGTGCGTCCCACAGTCTGGTTTCAAAAGTTTTTTGCGATGGCTGCGGTTGGTCTGGCAATTTACCGAGAAGTGAGCCTCGGTGTTGCGCTAACTCTTCTAAATCCAGAACCTGTGCACCTTGTTCGGCTAGTGCATGCAATAGATGACTTTTCCCCGAGCCTGTGCCGCCGCTTATTACACAAAAATCTAATAGCTTGGGTAATGTTTCCAGAGATGTAATCACATGGCGCCGATAGTTTTTGTAACCGCCTTCCAGTTGGGCTGTGTTCCACCCTACTTGCGCCAGAATATGCGCCATTGCCCCGCTGCGCATACCACCACGCCAGCAATACACTAAAGGCCGCCAGGATTTTGGATGCTCGCTGAATTTTTCTTCCAGATGCTGCGCAATATTTCGTGCAATCAAGGCTGCGCCCAATTTTTTTGCCGCGAACGGTGATACCTGAGTATATAAGGTGCCAATGCGGGCGCGTTCTTCATTGTTCAGTACCGGCACATTAATCGCACCGGGAATATGATCATCAGCGAACTCTGCCGGTGAGCGTACATCCAGAATGTTGTCGAAAGCGTTAAAAGCTTGTGAAATTTCGATGAGTTTATATGTGGCCATGATGTATTTAAAACTTCGCTAGTTAAGACATGCGTATCAGGTGCTGTTGGCGGCGGCTCACAGTGACTGTTTCTGGCACATTTTTTAACAGTGCCACCCATTGTTTTTCACCTTGTTCTTCATTGCTGCGTTTTTCATAGCCTAGAATGTACGCAGTTGAGACTAAACAATTGCGATGCAGCCTGATAAAAAGATTATCGAACTCATGCTCCAGGTGCGTCAGTGATTCCTCAATTAAATACTCACGTTCTGCGGTGCGTACAGTTATATATTTAAGTTCAGCGCGTAGATAAATGATGTCTGCAATCGGCACCAGCAGTATTCGTCCACGCTCAGTGATGGTCAGGTGTGTTCTTTGTGGAGATAGGGGCTGGAGCGCTGCAAGTTGCTGGGGTAGCAGTGCGCGTGTTTTTTGTAGTGCGGTTTGCAGCCGTTCCTGGCGTATCGGCTTTAATAAATAATCTACCGCGTTCATGTCAAAAGCCTGTATGGCGTAGTTATCAAATGCGGTGGTAAAAATAACGGCGGGTGGCCTGACTAATTTTTGTAGATGTTGTGCGGCCTCTATGCCGTCCATTTCCGGCATGCGAATATCAAGCAGGATTATGTCCGGCTGCATATCTTCAGCAAGCTGAAGTGCTTCTTTACCGTTTTTTGCTTCGCCTACAATCTGTAAATTGCCAATGTCGGTTAACAGGTCGCGTAAGCGGCTACGGGCGGGGGCTTCATCATCAGCAATTAAAATTTTTAGCATAGATATCACAGATTCTGTTTTTGGTGGGGCAGCGTAATGTGTACTTCGTACTCACCGTTTTCCTGCTTACTTTTTAATGTGGCTTCAAGGTCAAAATGCAGGGTCAGGCGTTCCTTAATGTTGTTTAGCGCCATTTTATTACCATTGTGATGGTTGTTTTGCGTGTTGTACGGGTTGGTTAATATCAGGTGGATCTCATTCTGCCTGGTATAAATCTGAATGTTGATGATGCCGCCGCCAGCTAGTGGTTCAATGCCGTGATATACCGCATTTTCCAACAAGGGCTGTAGTATTAGCGGCGGAATCAGCGCATCTGGCGGCATATTATCAATCTGCCACTGAATGTTAAGGCGTTCGTTCAAACGTAATTTTTCAAGTGCCAGATATTGTCTACATAAAGCGATTTCCTGCGCCAGCGGCACCAGTTCCCGGTTATCTGCCATCAATACACGGAACAGGTCTGCCATGTCTTCCAGCGCGGTTTCAGCCTGTTTGGGCTGGCTACGGATCAGCGACAGCACCGCATTGATACTATTGAATAAAAAATGTGGGCGTATGCGAGCCTGCAACGCCTGTAATCTGGCTTCGGCTATGGCTGGAGAATATGCGCGCTGGCGCAGATTAAAATAATATAAAGTGAGTGCGCTGACTGCAAACACACAAACCAGCATCCGTGATAATTGCGGTAAGTCATTAAAAAGCCAAAACTGCGTAAAAAGACTATAAATTATTGCATTACACAGCATCACCATTATTAATATAGTGATGATGCCTTGCCTGTAGTTCAGTTTGATAATCAGCGGGTAGCCACTATAAAGTACAAGTAGGCTGGTTAACAGCATTGGCTGTGCGTACATGGAAATCGTTGCAATGCGTTCAAGAAAATCAGTAAGGCTGGTGCTTAGCGTGTAAGCAATTAAAATCAACACAGTGTTAGCGATGATAAGTATGCGTAACGCGATACCTAAATTGCGCATATTGGGTAAGCGGTTTGCGTTTCTCATGTCGGTTTTATCAGCGTGTTGATTACCTTGTTTTAAGTTGCTGTATCTAAAAAGCATTTGTTTTGCATTATACTTACACATCGATGAGACCTTTGCAAAGGTCCCTCAAATAATTGTCATAAAAGACAAAGTTTAAATAGATAGGCAAAGTAAAGTGACAGAAAAAACAAACTCGCTCAATAAAAAAGACACCAGCTGGTCAGGACGTTTTAACGAGCCGGTGGCAGAGCTGGTTAAAAAATACACAGCATCGGTAGGGTTTGATTATCGGTTGGCGATGTATGACATACAAGGTTCAATCGCACATGCACATATGTTGAGTGCGCAAGGCATTATCTCGCAAGCTGATTTTCAGTCTATAGAAAAAGGTCTGGCCGAAATCCAGCAGGAAATTGAAGCCGGCCAATTTGAATGGCTACTTGATCTGGAAGATGTACACCTTAATATTGAAAAGCGTTTAACTGATAAAATCGGTGACGCAGGTAAGCGCTTACATACTGGTAGAAGCCGTAATGACCAAGTGGCAACCGATGTTCGCTTATGGCTGCGAGCAACTGCTGACCAAATGATTGCCGGTTTGCGTAAACTGCAATTGAGCCTGCTGGATCTGGCTGAAACACATTTTGATACGGTGATGCCGGGCTTTACCCACCTGCAAGTGGCACAGCCGGTTACACTTGGCCATCACTTGATGGCTTATGTGGAGATGCTGAAACGTGATGCAGCACGTTTTGCCGATTGTAGAAAGCGCATTAATCGCCTGCCATTAGGTGCAGCAGCGCTTGCCGGCACCAGCTACCCGATAGACCGTGAAATGGTAGCCAAGAGTTTAGGTTTTGATGGTGTATGTGAAAACTCATTGGATGCAGTATCAGACCGCGACTTTGCGATTGAATTTACCTTTGCTTCTTCATTGGTGATGACGCATTTATCGCGCTTGTCTGAAGAGCTGATTTTGTGGAGTTCACCAAGATTCGCGTTTGTTGATATTGCTGATCGTTTCTGTACCGGTTCATCTATCATGCCGCAAAAGAAAAATCCCGATGTGCCGGAATTGGTGCGCGGTAAAACCGGCCGTGTATATGGTCACTTAACCGCTTTGCTCACTTTGATGAAAGGCCAGCCGCTGGCTTACAATAAAGACAATCAGGAAGATAAAGAGCCATTGTTCGATACCGCAGATACCTTGCTGGTGACGCTGGAAATTTATGCCGATATGATGCGTGGCATTACCGTGAATAAAGAAAATATGCGACAGGCTGCGCAAGAAGGTTTTGCTACAGCGACTGATCTGGCTGATTATCTGGTGAAAAAAGGCATGCCGTTTAGAGACGCGCATGAGGCTGTAGCGCTGGCCGTGCGCCATGCGGTAGATAAAAAAGTGGATTTAAGTGACTTGTCATTAGAGACTTTGCAGCAATTCGCACCTGAAATTAGCGATGATGTTTACGCAGTGCTAACATTAGAGGGTTCACTGCACAGTCGTAACCATATTGGCGGCACCGCACCTGCGCAGGTGAAGGCTGCAATCACAAGAGCTAGAGCAGAAATGGCTTAATTATGAAAACTTACCAAGCAAGGCAACAAATCACAATGTTGGCGTTAAGCCTGATAACACTGCTGCATAGTCCTTTGTTGTTTGCTGACGTAAGTGCTGAATATACAACCGCTTGGCCGTTGCAGGCTGGCGAAAGTGTCAGGGATCTGGCGTATTTGTTTTATCCTAAAAACAAACGCATGCAACAGTATTTCATTGCTGAAACTATTAAATTAAATGTGGAGGCTCAGCCTGAGCTTCATCCGTCTACAATCTTTGGTCAGGATAATGTCATCCTTATTCCAAATATCAAAGAGCTGTCAAAAAAGAGTGTTCTTGAATCCGGGTACTGAAATTAGTGCATGGTGATAACAGCTTTAACTGCTGGCCAAGATCTTTTTCATATTAAAAATACCCGCTAAAGACCTCCGCCCATTTTTGGGGTAAACCTGATTTATTTATCAGCGTCATTGCACATGAATGGTGCATCGTTTTATATTTTAACAAATAATAAATTGAAATTAATGGTTATGTTTCAATGTGTTATTGTCTATTTTTAGCTTGGGCATACATATTGCTTTATTAAGCTTAAATATGCACTATCTGGGTTAAACATGCTGCTTGTGATGTTGGTTGATGATGATGTGGCGAGAACGGCGCCTTTGAAACAGTCATTAACTGATGCGGGCTACCAGGTGATTGCGCATCTATCAAGCACCGCAAACCTGGATGATGCAGTGCGTGAGTTGCAACCGGATATTGTGATTATTGATACAGACTCACCAAGTAGAGATACATTGGAAAATCTTTGTGTCATGAATGAGACTGTACCGAAACCAATTTTAATGTTTACGCATGATGGTGATATTCAAAAAATGCGTGAGGCTACGAAGGTTGGTGTATCTGCGTATGTTGTTGGTGACTTGGCGAGTGAAAGTTTAATGCCAGTGATTAATGCGGCAATTGTCAGATTTGAAGAGGTGAAGTTCTTAAGAGAAGAGTTGGATGAGACCAAACAGAAGCTGGCGGAGCGCAAAGTGCTGGAAAAAGCCAAAGGTCTGTTAATGAAAGAACATGGTTTTGATGAGGATCATGCTTATGCAATGTTGCGAAGTGTGGCGATGCGTCAGAATAAAAGAATATCGGTATTAGCAAAAGAAGTGATAGAAACGGCAACGAGGCTGTTCTAGTCACTGGGTATAGATGTGCAGTGCCGGGCAATGATGGATCCGGCATTGAGTGCAGGTAGGCAGTAGATGGATTTTGGGCGGTGTGATTGCCCTGTGGACAAAGGCGTCCTTGCAATGGTTGTTTTTAAACCAGCTGCAGGGACGCCTTTTTTGTTTTCAATATTTGAGTTTATTTTTTTGGTGGGCAATATGAATTTAGTAAAGCCAGAACTTACAGAAGTGAATATCGGGTTTATTCCCTTAACTGATTGCGCGCCTATTGTTGTTGCCGCGCGTATGGGTTTTGATAAAAAGTATGGTATCAGCATTAATTTGCACAAAGAATCTTCATGGGCTGCAATACGTGACAAGCTGATTAGCGGTGACCTGCATGCAGCGCACGCCCTGTATGGCATGGTGTACGGCGCTGAGCTTGGTATTGGCGGACAGCAGAAGGATATGGCGGTATTGATGACGCTTAACCACAACGGCCAGGGCATTACCTTATCCAATCAATTAAAAACGCTGGGTATTACTAATGGCACTGAGTTAAGCCGCCTGTTAAAACAATATCCTGCAAAACTCACGTTTGCTCAGACTTTTCCTACCGGTACGCATGCCATGTGGCTGTATTACTGGTTAGCCAGCCATGATATTGACCCGCTGCATGATATTAAAACCACAGTTGTACCGCCGCCGCAGATGGTGGCCAATCTCAGTTCCGGAAACGTGGCTGGCTACTGCGCCGGTGAGCCGTGGAATGCACGCGCGGTTTATGACAATGTAGGGTTTACCGTGGCTACCAGTCAGGATATCTGGGCAGACCATCCGGAAAAGGTATTGGGTGTTACCGCCGAATTTGCTGATGTTTACCCGCAAACCTGCCGCGCCATGGTGATGGCGATTCTGGAAGCATGCCGTTATCTTGATGTGCTTGCGAATCGCACTCAGGTAACGGACTTGCTTGCAGGCCCGGATTACGTTAATGCGCCTAAAGCGGTGATTCATGACCGCTTTGTAGGCAGTTATGACAATGGCAACGGTAAAAAATGGCAGGATGCCAACGCCATTAAATTCTTCAATGATGGGAAAGTTAATTTCCCTTACCTTTCCGATGGTATGTGGTTCATGACTCAGTTCAAGCGCTGGGGCTTGTTGAAATCGGCACCGGATTACCTCGAAGTGGCAAAAAAAGTGAATCGCATCGACATCTATCAGGGCGCTGCGATGGCGATGGATGTCTCAATCCCATCGAACGTAATGCGGGCAAGTCGTTTAATCGACGGTGTGATTTGGGATGGCAGTGATCCGGATGCTTATGCAAACCGATTCAGCATTCGCGCTTAAGTCTATCAAGGCTGCAAAAATTCAGCTTTTAGAAACATTTATTGATTGATGTGGGATGTAAAACAGGTGGTAGCAGAGATGACAGGAAAAGTTTTTTTAGTAGGGGCAGGGCCAGGTGACCCAGAGCTGATTACGTTAAAGGCGATAAATGCCTTGAAGGTGGCTGATGTGGTGTTGGTAGATGACCTGGTGAGCGCAGAAATTCTTACGCATTGCCCGCAGGCAAGAGTGGTTAATGTTGGTAAACGCGGCGGCTGTAAATCAACACCGCAAAACTTCATCAACCGCATGCTGATTTCATTGGCTGAAAACGGAGAAAAGGTTGTGCGCTTAAAAGGTGGCGATCCATTTCTGTTCGGTCGTGGCGGTGAGGAGATGCTGGCTTTAAAAGCTGCGGGTATCAATTATGAAGTTATTTCAGGCGTAACCAGTGGCATTGCCGTACCGGCAAGCATGGGCATTCCGGTAACCCATAGAGCTTTTACGCACGGCGTCACCATGGTAACTGGCCATACGCAGGATGACGATGCTGTTAATTGGAAAGCACTGGTGGCAGCTAAAACTACACTGGTTATTTACATGGGCATTACCAAAGTTTCTGAAATCGTCAGGCAGTTGCTGGCGGCTGGTATGGAGCAGGATATGCCAAGCATTGCCATTCAGCATGGCACCTTGCAAACAGAGCGACATGTAATTTCACCATTGGCCATGCTGCCTATGGCCGTGCATCAGGAAAAACTGGCTAGCCCTGCCATCATCGTGATTGGTGATGTGGTGCGTTTGGCAAATACCAGGAATTTATTGGCCACTTTGGAAGTGGCTGCTTGAGAAGGAGTATAGGTATGAAGAAGATGAAATTAGTGGTGGTTGGCAATGGCATGGCTGGCATGCGTACCGTAGAGGAACTGTTGAAGATAGCGCCTGACATTTATGACATTACCGTGTTTGGTGATGAGCCTTACCCCAACTACAACCGCATTATGCTATCCCCGGTGCTGGCGAATGAGCAGACCATCGATGACATTATTCTGAATAGTCGTGAGTGGTATGCAGAAAATAATATTGCTTTATATACCAGTGCGCGTGTGAATAAAATCGATCGTATAAACCGTGTGGTGTATGCCGCAGACGGTAGCAGCGCAGAATATGACCGATTGTTGATTGCAACCGGCTCCAAGCCATTCATGCTGCCAGTGCCGGGTTGTGAGCTGGCTGGCGTTATCGGCTATCGCGACATTAAAGACACCAACGACATGATAGACACTGCAAAAAAATACAAACATGCAGTGGTCATCGGTGGCGGACTGCTGGGTCTGGAGGCCGCAAACGGCCTGAAAATCCAGGGCATGGATGTAACGGTTGTGCATAGAAACGAATGGTTACTGGACCGCCAGCTGGATAAAACAGCTGGCCTGATGCTGAAGAAAAACCTTGAGGCCAAAGGGCTTAAATTCCTGCTGGAAACCAATACAGAAAAGCTGATTGGCAGTAAAGAAGGCCGTGTTAAAGCGGTAAGGTTCAGTGACGGTTTGGAAGTTGCTGCCGATTTAGTGGTAATGGCGGTAGGCATACGCCCCAATTTTGAGCTGGCGCAGTCTGCCGGCATTTACTGTGACCGCGGCATTGTGGTTAACGACACTATGCAGACTTTTGATCCGCGCGTTTATTCAGTGGGCGAATGTGTGAGCCATCGCGGTATTTCTTACGGCTTGGTAGCACCTTTGTTTGAAATGGCAAAAGTATGCGCGACCCATCTGGCGAATTTTGGTATTGGTCAATATAAGGGTTCTGTGACTTCTACCAAGCTGAAAGTGACTGGCATAGACCTTTTCAGCGCGGGTGATTTTGAAGGCGGTGACGATACTGAAGAAATAGTTTTACACGATGCAGTTGGCGGGGTTTACAAAAAACTCGTCATCAAAGATGACAAAATCATCGGCAGCGTGCTGTATGGAGATACCACGGATGGTTCGTGGTATTTTCAGATGCTCAGGGATAGCAAACCTATCCACGAGATTCGTGATTACCTGATGTTCGGTCAGGATTCACTCGGTAATACCGGTCATCAAGGGCAGGATAAAGCCGCCGCGATGACCAGCGAAATGGAAGTGTGCGGCTGTAACGGCGTGTGCAAGGGCACTATTGTCAAGGCGATTCAGGATAAAGGCCTGTTCACGATTGATGACGTGAAAAAACAAACCAAGGCTGGCTCCAGCTGCGGTTCCTGTGTAGGACTGGTGGAGCAGATTCTCGCCAGTACCTTGGGTGGTGGCTATGCGCCGCCTTCTACCAGCAAGGCGATTTGCGGTTGCAGTGATAAAAACCATGAAGAAGTGCGCGCAGAAATCCGTACCCATAAATACCTCAACATTCCGGATGCGATTAAAGGCATGCAGTGGCGCACCCCTAACGGCTGCGCAACCTGCCGTCCTGCCTTGAACTATTACCTGTTATCCACCTGGCCGCATGAAGCGGTGGACGATCCGCAATCACGCTTTATTAACGAGCGCGTACACGCCAATATCCAGAAAGACGGTACTTACTCAGTCGTGCCGCGTATGTACGGCGGCGTGACCACGCCGGACCAGCTGCGTAAGATCGCCGATGTGGCTGACAAATATGCGGTACCTATGGTGAAAGTGACAGGTGGTCAGCGTATTGACCTGCTGGGTGTGAAAAAAGAAGACCTGGTCGGTATGTGGAAAGACCTGGATATGCCGTCCGGCTATGCCTACGCTAAAGGTATTCGTACTGTTAAAACCTGTGTCGGTTCCGAGTTCTGCCGTTTCGGCACGCAGGATTCCACCCAGATGGGGATTGATATTGAGAAAGCCTTTGATCACATGTGGGCGCCGCATAAGGTGAAGTTTGCGGTTTCCGGCTGCCCGCGTAACTGCGCTGAATCCGGCATTAAAGATGTGGGCATTATCGGTGTTGATTCCGGTTGGGAAATCTATGTGGGTGGCAACGGCGGTATTAAAACCGAAGTGGCGCAGTTTCTGTGCAAGGTAAAAACTCATGATGAAGTGCTGGAATACTCAGGCGCATTTATTCAAATCTACCGTGAAGAAGCGAGATACCTGGACCGCACCGTGCACTGGCTGGAGCGTGTGGGTCTGGATTATGTGAAAAAACGTGTGGTTGAAGATAATGAGGGCAGAAAGCAGGCTTACGAGCGCTTGCTGTATGCCTTGCAAGGCGCGGTGAATCCGTGGGCAGAGCGCGTAGAGAAGCGTGACCAATATAAAGAATTTGAAACAGTTTCAGTTTGATTTTTAGTGAGTTCTAATTTCTGGTTAATTAAGGGAGACTCTCATGAAGAGTAGTTTTTGGCAGGTTGGACATAAACCAACATTATTTTCTGCGTTTTTATATTTTGATCTGAGTTTTATGGTGTGGGTTCTGCTGGGGCCATTGGCGGTACAGATGGCAACCGATTTGCAGTTATCACCATCACAGAAAGGCTTAATGGTAGCAACGCCGGTATTGGCGGGTGCGCTGTTAAGAATCGTCATGGGCGTGCTGGTGGATCAGATCAAACCCAAGATGGCAGGCTTGGTTGGCCAAGTGATTGTAATTTTGAGCCTGCTGTTGGCATGGCTACACGGCATCCATACTTTCCAGCAGGCGCTGATGCTGGGCTTGGGGCTGGGCTTTGCGGGTGCCGCGTTTGCAGTGGCGCTGCCGCTGGCATCGCGCTGGTATCCACCTGAGCATCAGGGTACCGCACTGGGTATTGCCGGTGCCGGTAACTCGGGCACGGTATTTGCCGCGCTGTTTGCACCGGGTTTAGCAGTGGCATTTGGCTGGAACAATGTATTCGGCCTGGCCCTGATACCGCTGGTGCTGGTGTTGGTGATTTATATGTTTTTTGCAAAAGATACTGCTGATGCACCGCTACCTAAATCATTGAGCCAGTATTTGGCTATACTCAAAGATAAAGATGCCTGGTGGTTCATGTTCTTTTATAGCGTCACCTTTGGAGGTTTTGTCGGGTTGGCATCATCACTAACCATTTATTTTAATGACTTGTACAGCCTGGGGCCTGTAGTTGCTGGCTACTGTACTGCGGCTTGTGTTTTTTCTGGCTCCTTGGTGCGCCCTCTAGGCGGCGTGATTGCTGACAGAATCGGTGGCGTGAAAACCTTATTGGTCATGTACAGCGTGGCTGCTCTATTGCTGCTGCTAATGAGCTTTGGCCAACCTACTTATCAGTTAGCTTTGGCAATCATCATTCCGGTGATGGCAGTATTGGGTATGGGCAATGGTGCCGTGTTCCAGTTGGTGCCGCAACGCTTTCGCAAGGAGATTGGCGTGATGACAGGTTTAGTCGGCATGGCAGGTGGTGTGGGGGGCTTTTATCTGGCAGCGAGTCTGGGTTACTTCAAGCAGAATTTTGGCAGCTACCAGATTGGTCTGGTTATTTTCTCAGGCTTGGCTGTCCTTGCCATGGTAGGCTTGCTGGGTGTTAAAACTCGCTGGAGAACTACTTGGGGTTCCACAACCACCGCCAAGGTTTAATCAGAAGCGCATATTCGATATGTCATTAAAATTCAGCACAGGTCAATCCAGCCTTACCGGGCCAAGACCACGTAATGAAGATTACGTGGGGCTGGTGACGCCTGCCCGCGAGCAGTTAAATGTGAAGGGCGCAATTATTGCTGTGGCAGATGGCGTGAGTGGCAATGCCGGCGGCGGCGAAGCGGCTGAAATGACCGTCAGAACCGTCACTACGGATTATTACGCAACACCGGATACCTGGGAGCCGCTGAAAGCGCTGGATAAGGTGCTTACCGCAGCTAACCGCTGGCTGATGGCACAGGCCAATGCCAACCGCGATATGGCAGGCATGGCGACTACGCTGTCTTTGCTACTGTTGCGTGGCCAGCGTTATTACGCGGCGCATGTCGGTGATACACGCATCTATTTGTACCGTAATGGTATGCTCAAGCAGCTGACTACTGACCACGTTTGGGATAGGCCGGATATGCGCCATGTGTTGAAGCGCGCCGTTGGTCTTGATCAGCATTTGTCTGTGGACTTTATAGAAGGCGAGCTTAGCCTCAATGATGTTTTCATCATTATGAGTGACGGTGTGTGGGGCGCACTCGATGAACAGGCTATACACAAATATCTGGCGCTTTATGATGATCCATCACTGCTTTGCAAATATTTGACCAGAACTGCGCTGGAGAAAGGCAGTCAGGATAATTGCACGGCAGTAGCAATCAAGGTGACCGAGTTGGGTGAAGATACACTTTCTGAACTTATTGCCAGCGGCAGGCATTTAACAGTACCTGACAAGTTAAATGCCGGTGATGTACTGGATGATTTTGAGATTGTAGAGCTGCTGCATGAGTCACGTGCCAGCCTGCTGTATAAGGTGCGGCATGTGCAGACGCGCCAGCTGTTTGTGCTGAAAACCCTGCAGCCGCTATTTGCTGCTGACAAGGAAGCATGTGCGGCATTGCTGAATGAGGAATGGCTGGCAAAACGTGTGGTGTCGCAATATGTGCCGCAGGTGTTTCCGGTGTCGCTGGAGCGCCGCAGCAAACTGTACTTCATTATCAGCTGGCACGAAGGTGTAACTTTGCAGCAGCGTCTGGATAGTGGGCATCACTTTACCATGGCCGGTGTGACTAAAATCGGTATCGATATGATGCGCGGCATAGGGGCGTTGCACCGCCTGAATATTATTCACCGTGACATCAAGCCTGCCAATGTGCATCAGGCCAGTGACCAGCGTTTGCGTATTTTGGATCTGGGTATCGCTACCAGTAGCAGCATAGGCAATATTGAGGCGATGCAGAACCCGGGCACGCCAAGCTTTATGGCGCCGGAGCTGTTTGATGGTGTCGCAGCCAATGCCAGCACCGACATCTACGCCGCCGGTGTGACCTTGTATCACTTGCTGACACGCAAATATCCCTATGGTGAGGTGGAGCCGTTTCAGAATCCTAAGTTTGGCGATCCGGTGCCTCCTTCAAGGTGCAGACCGGATACGCCTTACTGGCTGGAAAACATTATTTTGAAAGCCGTGGCACGCTCACCGGAAGCGCGGTTTGAGACAGCTGAAGAAATGCTGCTGGCGCTTGAGTACGGTGAATTAAAGCCGATACTGGCACCTGCCAGAACGCCGCTGGTAGCAAGAGCCAGATTTGTGAAATGGCAGTGGATTGCTACGTTTTCCTTGATTTTGAATTTTCTACTGGTTTATTTATTGATCATCGTCTGATTTGCGGCGAAACCGTATTTACATAAAGGATTAAACAACATGAGTAATTGGGTGAAAGTGCTGCTTTTAGCAGATATTCCAAAACTTGGCGCACGGGTGGTGCGTACCAAAAATAGCGAGATCGGCGTGTTTCGTTTGGAGGATGACCGTGTTTTTGCCATCAACAATCAATGTCCGCACAAAGGTGGCCCATTGTCACAAGGCATCGTGTATGGCGATAAAGTGGCCTGCCCTTTGCACAGCTGGAAAATCAGCCTGATTGACGGCAAAGCCGAAGAGCCGGACGTGGGGCAGACTGCTTGTTTTAATACCAAGGTTGAAGATGGATTTGTTTATTTAGAACTAAAAGAGTAATTAATTGATGAAACAAACAAAATCGACTTGTTGTTATTGCGGCGTGGGCTGCGGGGTGATTATTCATTCCGATAACAACAAGATTGTTGATGTAAAGGGCGACCCGGATCATCCGGCGAACTTTGGGCGTTTATGCACCAAAGGCGCTACCCTGCACCTCACCGCCAAGCTGGATAACCGCTTGCTTTACCCGGAAATGCGTACTTCACGTGCTACGCAGCGCCAGACTTCCAGTTGGGATGAGTCGTTGGATTTTGTAGCCGATAAGTTTGCCGAAACTATTAAAAAACACGGCCCTGATAGTGTGGCGTTTTATATTTCAGGCCAGCTGCTGACCGAAGATTATTATGTGTTCAATAAATTGGCTAAAGGTTTGATAGGCACCAATAACGTGGATTCCAATTCGCGGCTGTGCATGTCGTCGGCAGTCGCGGGTTATAAAACCACGCTGGGTTCAGATGCGCCACCGGCGTGTTATGAAGACATAGACCATACCAATTGTTTGCTGATTGCAGGTTCTAACACTGCATTTGCGCACCCGATTATTTTCAGGCGCATTGAAGATGCCAAAGCGAGAAACCCGAATTTAAAAATCATTGTAGTAGACCCACGTAAAACCGATACTGCCATGTCTGCTGACCTGCATCTGGCAATTCTGCCGGGTACCGATGTGGCGTTGTTTAACGGCATGCTGCATGTGCTGCTATGGGAAGGCTTGCTGGATAACGCATTTATTAAAACCAATACCACCGGCTTTGAAACTTTGAAGGACACGGTGCGTGAATACACGCCGAAAATGGTGGCGGACATCTGCGGCATTAAAGAAGCTGACATTATCACCGCTGCCAAATGGTTTGGTGATGGGCCTAGTCTGTCCATGTATTGCATGGGTTTGAATCAATCCATACACGGCACTGACAAAAATGCCGCATTGATTAATCTGCATTTGGCGACCGGTCAAATCGGCAAGCCCGGTGCCGGACCGTTTTCACTCACCGGCCAGCCCAATGCCATGGGCGGGCGCGAAGTGGGGGGCATGGCTAACCTGATGTCTGGCCATCGCGATCTGGCTAACCCGCAACACCGTGCCGAAATAGCCAAGCTGTGGGGTGTAGACAGCGTGCCGCAAACCGCCGGTAAAACCGCAGTAGAAATGTTTGATGCAGTCAAAACCGGTGAAATCAAGGCCATCTGGATTGCCTGTACTAACCCTGCGCACTCCATGCCGGATTTAAACAATGTATTGCAGGCGTTGGATGCGGCCGAGCTGGTAGTGGTGCAAGATGCCTTTAATAATACCAGTACCAGCAAGTATGCCGATGTGCTGCTGCCAGCCAGCACCTGGGGTGAAAAAGAAGGCGTAGTCACTAATTCCGAGCGCAGAATCACCCGCGTGAATTCTGCCGTGACGCCACCGGCACAGGCGCGCCATGACTGGGCGATTATGGTGGATTTTGCCCAACGTCTGGAACGCAGGCTGGGCAAGCTATCAACCTTGTTTCCTTACACCACAACGGAAGAAATATTTAATGAACATCGTGCAACTACCACTGGCCGAGACCTGGATATCAGCGGCTTGAGTTATGCAGTGCTTAACGATGCTGGCCCGCAGCAATGGCCGTTTAAAAACGGCGATAGCGCAGGCAAGGCACGGCTGTATGAAGACGGTGTGTTTGCCACTGCCGATGGCAAAGCCATTTTTAGCAACACCAGTTACAAGCCAACAACAGACAAGGTAGATGCGCGTTATCCGCTGCATTTGCTCACTGGTCGCCTGCGTGACCAATGGCATGGCATGAGCCGTACCGGCACGGTGGCGCAATTGTTTAACCATGCGGAAGAGCCTTTTATTTACATGAACCCTGACGATATGTCGCGCCGTATAATCAAAGACGGCGATATTGTTAAGGTGAGTAATAAGCGCGGCAGTCTGGTGCTGCCGGTAAAAGCTTCTAATGATATTCAGGTGACACAGACCTATATTCCCATGCATTGGGGCAGTGAGTTCATGAATGGCCTGGGTGTCAATGCCATGATGCCGGCTGATTTTGATAAGACTTCAAAACAGCCTGAACTCAAGCACGCAGCTATCAAGGTAGAAAAACTGACATTGCCATGGCGTATGACCATTATGCGCAGTATCCGTGATCTTTCATCGCTGGAAAAATTACGTGGATTGATGAAAAGGTTTGATTACGCCAGTTGCGGCCTGTTTGGCCGTCAGCAGCATGGGTATGCAGGCATGCTCATCTTCAAGGCGGCACATAGTGTAGCGCCAGATATTGCGCTAATCGCTGAAATTGACGTTATTCTGGGAATGACGGATGACATGCCGTTGCTTAATTATCAGGATGAAAAACGCGGCATCAGCAAACGCATTCTTGTGGAATCTGCCGATGTTGCAGGTTTGGATAAAAAAGTGACCGGGGTGCGCCTGGTTGGCGAGACACTTGCTACAGAATGGCTGAAAGAAATCATGAGTTCAGGGGAGTTTACCGTCGACCTCAGGCGATGGGCTTTGGCACCATTAAGTGTGCCCCCTGCCGGCCAGCCCGGCCGAGGTAAGATTGTCTGCAATTGTCTGGATGTTTCAGAGAATGAAATTATTGATGCGGTGTCGCGAGGGGCTGATCTAATTACGCTGCAGAATAAACTGAAATGCGGCACAGAATGTGGTTCATGTGTGCCGGAGTTGAAGAAGTTGATTAGTATTCATGGAAAAACCCATTGAGAAAAGCCAATTGAACGGCTGTACGTCTGTGATTAAAAAGCTAGTCCAGAAACAATTCCAGCAACTCATTCAAAAAGCGCTGTCCCAGTGGAGTAGGCTGTATGCGGCCATGATCTAAAGTAAGCAGCCCTTTGTTTTTCGCCGTTTTTATCGCGGCATCAAGGCGTTGCAAACTCAAACCAGTGCGTTGCTGAAACAAGTTCAATGGCACACCGTCAATCAACCGTAACGCATTCATCATGAATTCAAAGCCAAGCTCATCCTGGCTAATCTCCCATACGCGCTCTACAGCATTACCAAGGCTTGCCTGCTCCATGTAGGCTTTGGGGTGTTTAGCTCTGGTTTCGCGGGTGATCTTGTCGTGGTAGCTTAGTTTGCTGTGTGCGCCGGCACCTATGCCTAAATAATCGCCGAATTGCCAGTAATTGAGGTTATGTCTGGCCTGCATGCCTTTTTTAGCAAAAGCGGAAGTTTCGTAATGCTCATAACCATGCACTGCCAGTAGATCTTCAATCGCTATCTGCATATCGCTACTGGTGTCATCGTCCGGCAGGCTGGGCGGGGTGCGATGAAATGGCGTGTTGGGTTCTAAAGTAAGATGGTAAAACGATAAATGGTCTGGGCCTAAGGCTATGGCTTGTTTTGCATCTTGCAAGGCATGTTCCAGCGTTTGCTGCGGTAGCGCATACATCACGTCAAAATTCACGCGTTCAAAGGTTTTTAGCGCAAGTTCGGCGGCAATTATTGCCTGCTTGTCGTCATGAATGCGGCCTATGGCTTTCAGGTAATCTGCGTTAAAACTTTGTATACCTAACGATAAACGGTTCACTCCCGCCTGTTTGTATCCTGAAAAGTGAGCGCTATCAACAGTGCCAGGGTTTGCTTCCAGTGTAATCTCTGCATCGTATTCCAGCGGAGTAAGCGCTCGCACATTACTTAATATCCTGTCGATTGCTTCCGGAGAGAACAGGCTAGGCGTACCGCCACCAAAGAATATGCTTTTGATCTTTTTACCCCAGACTTTGGGGGTGGCTGCTTCTAAATCGGCAATCAACGCATCAACATAAGCTGTTTCGGGTATCTCGCCATTTTTATGGCGACTTTCATGCGAGTTAAAATCGCAATATGGACATTTGCGCACGCACCAGGGTATGTGTATATAAAGTGAGAGCGGCGGTGGATTGCTTAAACCGGAAAGCGTACTGGCACCCGCAAGCGGTGCGATGGCGTTGACAGGCTCGGCATTAAAGCTGGGCGCAGGTTTGATTTCGATGATTTTTTTGATACTGATTTACCTTTTGTAAGGATTCACTAGCGAATCAACTAGCTGATGCAGAGCATCGCGCATCTGCTGTTCAGATACTTCCATCAGCAGGCCATCTTCAAGTGCATCCTGTGCAATCTGTTTGATTTCATCAAAGTTCTCGGTCATCACTTTGACTTTTTCGGTACATGAAACTACGCTCTTGTCATCACGCACCCATTTAGGCCATGTAGTTTTATCAGTACTACTCATTGCTCAGCCTTTCCAGTTTTTGCAGCAGTTTGGCCATGGCGTGGCCGCGGTGGCTGATGCGGCTTTTGATTTCCAGCGGCAGTTCTGCCACCGTTTTACCGGTTTTGTCATCCAGGAATAAAGGATCATAACCAAAGCCATCACTGCCACGATATTCGCGCAGGATAACCCCCGGCCAACTGCCTTCGGCGATGATGGGTTCCGGATCGTGCTCATGGCGCACCAGTACCATCACGCAGTAAAAATGCGCATGCCGATTGGAGATATTGCTCATTTCCAGCAGCAGTTTGTCATTGTTGCGCTCATCCTGTGTGAGCAGGCTATTGGGTGCGTTTTTGCCGGCATAACGTGCCGATAATACCCCCGGCGCACCTTGCAGTGCATCCACACACAAGCCGGAATCATCAGCCAGCGCTGGCAGGCCGGTATGTTTGCTGGCGTGGCGTGCCTTGGCCAGCGCGTTTTCTAAAAACGTACAGTGTGGTTCTTCGCATTCCGGTACATTGAATTCGGATTGCGGAATGATCTCAATGTTTAGATCATTGAGTACATGCTGAATCTCTTTTAACTTGCCTTTGTTGCCGGTGGCGATAACGAGTTTGTTAAACACTCAGAACCTCTTTTTGTTTATCTGATAGTTGTTTGATGCCAAGCACGGCCAAATCCAGCATGCCATCCATCGCTTCGCGCGAGAACGGCTCACCTTCTGCGGTACCCTGAACTTCCACAAAACCGCCGCTACCGGTCATGACAACGTTCATATCGGTATCGCAGTCTGAATCTTCAATATAATCCAGATCCAGCACTGGCTTGCCTTGGTGCATGCCAACGGAAATTGCTGCCACAGAATCCTTGAGTGGAGATTCCGCAATTTTACCGCTTTTTAATAGGGTGGAAATAGCATCATGCAGCGCAACGTAAGCACCGGTAATGCTGGCAGTGCGGGTGCCGCCATCGGCCTGAATCACGTCACAGTCAATTTGGATGCTGCGCTCGCCGAGTTTTTCTAAGTCGATAATGGCGCGTAAAGAGCGGCCGATCAGGCGCTGAATCTCCTGGGTACGGCCTGATTGTTTGCCTCGCGCGGCTTCTCTATCCATACGGCTGCCGGTTGAGCGTGGCAGCATGCCATATTCAGCCGTTACCCAGCCTTGGCCTTTGCCTTTCAGAAAGCCTGGGACTTTTTCATCTACGCTGGCGGTACATAATACGTGGGTATCGCCAAACTTAACCAGTACCGAGCCTTCGGCATGTTTGGTGTAGTGGCGGATGAGTTCAACTTCACGTAATTGATGAAGCTCACGTTGGCTGGGACGAATGT
>Ga0208756_100072_pt1 | contig 65965 bp, 47 predicted proteins | sample LakWasMe73_LOW10_2_FD_183901 | JGI IMG/M metagenome (GOLD analysis project Ga0208756, IMG submission 183901) | Freshwater sediment methanotrophic microbial communities from Lake Washington under simulated oxygen tension - Sediment Metagenome... | ecosystem: Environmental > Aquatic > Freshwater >... | reverse complement strand
GTTTACAAGGAAGGAAATCAAGCACGTTCAAAAGCTTTTAAACGAAAGGCCCAGAAAAACACTTGACTGGTCAACACCAAAAGAAAAGTTTAAAGAACTATTGTTGCGCTAAAAACTTGAATCTACCAAGTTTTAGATAGCATTTTTAATATTAGTATTTTAAATGCTATGATAATATGGGATAGTCCAAAAATAATTAAGTATTGCTAAAAGTCTACTTAATTTATAGACTAATATATCATCTTTTCTTTACTTTTGTCCCTCTATCAATATATAAGATGAAACGCATAACGATAATACGAATGATTTGCCTCTTAGCGGGTAGTTTAATACAACTAAATAGTACCATGGCGCAAACAACAACGGCATATAAGCAGGAGATAGATAACTGGTATAAAGAAAGAGTGGCTTCGCTTGTTGCGCCCAATGGCTGGGTTAACCTGGAGGGCTTGTTCTGGTTAAGTCCCGGAAAGAACAGTTTTGGCAGTGATGAAGAGAATGACCTTGTTTATCACAATCCTGCATTTCCTAAACAGGCAGGTTATTTTGTTTGGGAAAATGGAACAGTAACATGGACAGGCAATAACGGTATAAAAGTGAGTATTCTTGATTCTGCCATCACATCTGCACAGATTTTTGATGAATCAAAAAAAGCGCCTTTGCTGGCCCTTGGTTCTTTTCGATGGAATATTATTAAACGGGATGACAGGATAGGTGTGCGCTTCCGTAACCTGGAATCATCTGCCCTGAAAAAATTTAAAGGGATAGAACGGTTTGATGTGCAGGAACAATGGCGGGTAACCGCTCACCTGGAACCAGCTTCTCAGGCTGCTTTATTAATCACAAATGTGCTCGGACAAACCAATGCAGAAGCCACCCCAGGCAAACTGGTATTTACTATAGGAAACGAAACATACAGGTTAGATCCGATCACCGAGGGAGACCAGCTCTTTATCTTGTTTGGAGATGCAACCAGCGGCAAACTAACCTATCCCGCAGGCAGATTTTTATATGCCGATAAACCCGACGCGAACGGTAACACAATAGTAGATTTTAATAAAGCCTACAATCCACCTTGTGCTTTTTCCAATTACGCTACCTGCCCCTTACCACCCAGGCAGAATATTTTACCCATAGCAGTAACTGCCGGGGAGAAGGATTATCATAGTGAAGCGGGGAAACATTAATTGTGAATGGTGAATGGTGAATGGCGAAGCATGAAACGAGGGATGGCAACTATTTGATAGAAACAGCAAATGCTCATCAGCCAACTATTGCCCATTGCCCATTCACAATTCACAACTCACCGGCTGTTTAGCGTTCAGTCCGCTTTAGCGTTCCGACCGCATCGCTCATTCACAATTCACCACTCACCTGGCTGTTTGGCGTTCAGTCCGCTTTAGCGTTCCGACCACATCACCATTGCCCATTCACAATTTACCTTCAATTCAGTTTCTCATCAGTGAAACGCCAGCGGTGCTGTAGCCTGCGGAATTTTAGATCAGGTTGGGTTAGGGCAAACAGGATAATGCAGACTACAGAAATAATGGCTTCGATATTTTTGATATCAATGATATCTGATGCGCCCATCATAATGGAGGCGAGCAATGCGCATAAACCAAACAGGTAATGACAAATGGCCAGAACACTAAAAATGACCGACCTGCCGGCGGTTTTTCTGTTTCCTGCAATAAACCTTTTTTCGCTTTTCATCTCAGTATAGTATTGGTGCTTGAAAAGTTGTAAGCGTTTGTAAACGTTTATAGACGCTTACATACTAACAAGGTTTAAAATTAGGCAGGATAAAAACCTCTTCCTACGGGAAAAATCCCGTTTTTTATATGTGTCTAATTCGCTACTAACAATCGTTAGTGCAATTCATTATCTTTACCACTCAAATTAAAAAGATGAGTAAAAGGACAGTTTATATTGTATCAGCCGTTCGTACGCCGATAGGTAGTTTTGGCGGATCGTTAAAAGATTTTTCCGCGCCGCAATTAGGTGCTGTAGCCATTAAAGGAGCAGTAGCAAAAGCAGGCATTAAACCGGAAGATGTTCAGGAAGTGTTCATGGGCTGTGTTATACAGGCCAATACCGGTCAGGCGCCTGCCCGCCAGGCTACTAAATTTGCCGGCCTTCCGGATGGTACTATCTGCACAACGGTTAATAAAGTATGTGCCAGTGGTATGAAAGCTATTGCTCTGGGTGCCCAAAGCATCCTCTTAGGCGATGCCGATATTATTGTTGCCGGCGGCATGGAAAGTATGAGCAATGTGCCTTATTACAGTCCTAACCTGCGCTGGGGTAATAAATATGGTAATGTGAATCTGATAGACGGGATAGCCCGTGATGGCCTTACCGATGTTTACCATAATAACGCCATGGGTAACGCCGCCGAACTCTGCGCCAAAGAATGCAATATCAGTCGGGAAGAGCAGGACGCATTTGCAGTGGAGAGTTACAAACGCAGCCAGGCTGCAACGTCAAATGGTTATTTTGACGCTGAGATAGTTCCTGTTGAAATACCACAACGTAAAGGTGACCCCATTCTTTTTGCCAAAGACGAAGAAGCTTTTAATGTGAAGTTTGATAAGATACCCGAACTGAAACCTGCATTTATTAAAGATGGCACTGTTACTGCCGCCAATGCCTCTACCATGAATGATGGTGCCGCTGCGCTGGTTTTAATGAGTAAGGAAAAAGCAGAGGCGATGGGCATCAAACCTCTTGCTGTTATTCGCAGTTATGCCGATGCAGCGCAGGCGCCTGAATGGTTCACCACCACACCATCGTTAGCCGTGCCCAAAGCTGTGGCCAAAGCCGGTTTGCAGATGAGTGATGTGGATTTTACAGAACTGAACGAAGCATTCTCTGTTGTAGGCATCGTAAACGCGCAAAAAATGAAGCTGGATCCTGCCAAAGTAAATGTACATGGCGGCGCTGTGTCATTAGGGCATCCATTGGGTTGCAGTGGTGCAAGAATTATTGTTACCCTCATTAATGTTTTAAAACAACATGGCGGTAAAATTGGTGCGGCAGGTATTTGTAATGGTGGCGGTGGGGCGAGTGCGATGGTGGTGGAATTAATTTAAATCAGAAATTTTAAATTAATAATTTGGTTGCCACAGAAGGCTCAGGTTGCCACAGAAAAAATCTGTGCTAATCTGTGAAATCTGTGGCAATATAATTTCAGTTATGATTCAAATTAAACAGGCTGATTTGTCGGACGCGGTGCTGATCGCGGATATCAGCAGGGAAACTTTTTATGAAACCTTTGCTGCCCATAATACAAAGTCGGATATGGATAAATTCCTTTCCGAACAATTCAGCAAAGAACAACTGATAGCAGAGGTTGGCACAGATGGCCATATTTTTTTGCTGGCTTTTGTAAACAATGAACCTGCAGGTTATGTGTTGATAAAAGAAAATGCACACGCAGATCTGCCCGGAGAAAACACAATAGAAATATCCCGATTATACGCCCGTTCTTCTTTTATCGGCAAAGGCGTGGGCAAAGCTTTAATGGAAGCCGCCATTGCAACAGGAAAGCAACTGCAGAAAGACCAGATCTGGCTGGGCGTATGGGAACATAATCACCGCGCCATTGCCTTTTACAAAAAATTCGGGTTCGAGAAATTTTCAGAACATAATTTTGTTCTGGGCGATGATGTGCAGCGGGATTGGGTGATGAAGCTGGGGTTGGAGGCTGCGTAGTTAAAGGAAGTTAAAGAGGTTAAAATAGTTAAAGAGGTTAAAATAATTAAAGAGGTTAAAAGAAGTAAACCCACTTTAACTATTTTAACTCTTTTAACTAATCCCGCCACGGCCCAAACTTATGCTGTACGTCACTTAGTCCATCTGCATAAGGCCCAAAGGGGTAATCGAAAGGTTTTTTCCTGATATCCGGCCAGTCTTTGCTTACATCTTTAACCGGTCTGGGTTGTGCGTTTACAAACGCGGCAACATCCCATGCCTGTTCATCGGTTAATTGTGGATGATGATAGCTGGTTGGATTGGGCATATTATTTTTTACAAATCCTGCAAACCTCGACAGGCGATATAATCCCGCACCATTTGTATAACTGTTCTTCCCCCATAGAGGTGGATACAGGTAAGTGATCTGATCCGGATTGATCTGCCCTTCACCACTTTTACCGTGACATTTTGCACAAACAAAGATATATATTTTTTGTCCCTCAACAGGATCTGCAGCCCTTTCCATCTGTGGTAAATCCATAATGCCCGACCCTTTGGGTTTGATTCCCATGCTGATATCTGTGCCCAGCCACTTAATATAAGCTACCATCGCATGCATTTCTTTGCTGTTACTATCAATAGCCTGTCCGTTCAGGCTTCGTTCAAAACAATCATTGATTCTTCTTTCAATACTCTCCATGCTGCCCGAGCGATCCCTGAATTTAGGATAGGTAGAGGCAACAGCACCATAATTATTACCCCATGGTTTGGTGCCCGCATCAATATGACAGTTCTGGCAATTCATTCCATTGCTGATTTGTGCCACCGATCCTTTAGGGCCAAAATAAAAAGCGGTTTTTTCGATGAGATTTCTTCCGTAACGGATCAGTTCCCCATTTTTGTCAACAGGTATCTGGTTGGCTCCGGCGCCTGTCCAGCAATTAGCAGAATCTGTATTGGTGAGGGTTGATTTTGATTCTTCACGGTTACCGGCACTGCAGGCTGCCATCAGCATCAGCACAACGCATACAAATATCGTTAACCGTTTTAATTTCATTTTATGTTGGTGTCACTCCTCCGTATACTTCTGTTCCCCAGTGATCTCTGTGTTGAAAAAAAATCAAAAGCATTGCATTTCTTTTTTCAACACAGAGGTCCAGAGGTATGGAGTTACACAGAGAGGAGGGTTAATGGGGCAATTTGTTTCTCAACAATCCATACGCCCATGTTCCGGCAATAGCACTGAGCAAAGTAGCAATTATTACTGTAGCACCGGTACCGATCTGTGCAAACAGCGGGCCGGGGCAGGCGCCTGTCATGGCCCATCCAAATCCAAATAGTAAACCGCCTATTATCTGTCCTTTGTTAAATGGTTTATCATTCAGTTCTACCTCTTCGCCATAAATTGTTTTGATCCTGAATTTTTTTATAAGGAATACAGAGATAGCACCTGTTACCACCGCGGAACCTATCACTCCATACATATGAAAACTTTGCAGGCGGAACATTTCCTGTATGCGGAACCAGGAGATCACTTCTGCTTTGGTTAATATCACACCAAATAAAATACCCATGATCAGGTATTTAAAATCATACCACCAGGGATGGTGCAGTTCGCTTGCGTTTACACACATGGCATCTAAGGAACGTACTTCAAAATCGGTATTGGTTTCTTTCGCTTGCATGGATTACAATTTTAAAATGAATGGCATAATAAGATTGGCCATAATAAATCCACCAGCCATAAAACAACAGGTGGCTACCAATGATGACCATTGCAAATTACTCAACCCCATAATAGAATGCCCCGAGGTACAGCCCCCGGCATAACGGGTACCAAAACCCACTAAAAATCCGCCAACTATCATCAGCATAAAACCACGGGCAGTTAGCAAAGCGGGCCAGTTAAAAACTTCTGCAGGAACAAGGGAGTCATGATTGGTGATACCGTATTGCTGTAATTCAGTCAACAGTTTTTCATTTACCTGCACCGGCGCAGGAGAGGCTAATATAGTTGCGGCAATATACCCACCCACTAAAACCCCGGTTACAAAGAACAGGTTCCAGCTTTCTTTTTTCCAGTCGTACTGGAAAAACGGAATTTTAGAAGGCAAACATGCCGCGCAAATATGCCTGAGTGAGGAAGATATTCCCAACGTTTTATTGCCGATCAATAACAAAACCGGTACCATTAACCCGATAAGCGGCCCTGCCACATACCAAGGCCATGGCTTTTGTAACCATTCTACCATTTTAATAGATTTTAAGTGCGTGAAAATAAGATAGATTGACGAATTAGCGAATTATCGGATTGTCGTATTAACGAATTCATTAATCCGCAATCCGCCAATCCGTAATCCGCAATCCGCCTATTTAATAAACAACTCGTGAATGATGATATAGATTCCCATGATCAGCACAAACCAGCCAAACCATTTTTTCAATCGTTCCCCAGACAGGTCCTGGCCAAGCCTGCGGCCGATAAAGGTTCCGGTAATAGCTATGGTAGTAAGCGGGAGGAGCAGTGCCCAGTTGAAGTGATGGTGAAACAGGTCGCCGGCAAACCCAAACAACGAATTCATGGCAATAATGAGCAGTGAGGTGCCGATGGCATCTTTCATTGTGAGATGGAAAGAAAATATCAATACAGGGATGATCAGAAAACCGCCGCCAGCACCTAACAGTCCGGTAAGAATACCTACTTCCACGCCACGGATAAGTGCTTTAGTGAGGTGAATATGATGATCATTAACATCCAGTTTAACAGGAGCTTCTTTTTGTATCATATTCAGTGAGGCAATGATCATGATAACTGCAAACAACAACATGGTCATCAATGATTTGGTAACGATGAAACTGCCGAGTGTAAACAAATGTTCAGGTATTACCGGTATCAGGAATTTTCTGATCAGTACAACAGTAATGATTGATGTAATACCAAAATAAAGTGCGGCTTTGTAGTTGATGTTTCCCCTGCGGTAATTTTTATAAGCACCCGCCAGGCTGCTGCAACCAACAATAAATAAGGAATAACCTGTAGCAATACTGGGTTGTATCTGGAAAAGATATACAAGCACGGGAATCGTTAAAATAGAACCGCCGCCGCCAATAAGACCGAGGGATATACCAATTAATAATGCGGCAATGTATCCGGCAATTTCCATGTACTTGTTATAGGGCAGCAAAGATGACGAATAAAAACTTTGTATAAGGCATGGAAGCCTTTTTTTCTATAAATGGTTTGGAAATAATCATTTGTGAATGGGCAATGGTGAGTGGGCAATGGTGAGTAGTGAGTGATGAAATAAAGCCGATTTCATTCCCTTATTCACAATTCACCATTGCCCATTCACCACTGACGATTCACGTCTCACGAACGTATAGCGGAAGCTAAGCCAGACTAACCTGCTCCATCAGCTCATCCATTGAAATACCCATATGACTCTCATCATACACACATGCGCCATTTTTAATGAATAGTATTTGTGGCGACTCGTGGTGTACATGCAGCTTTTCAGCAACAGCATTGGAAAGTGGGCGATGAGCAAGCAGGTCGAGAAAATGAAACTCGATGCCTTCCGGGACGGCAGATCGCTCCAGTCTGCTCAATACCATTGAACTGGTACCGCAGCGGGTACTGTGTTTAAAAATAACCTGGGGTACTTCTGAAGATCTTACCAGTAATTGCTCAAGTTGTGCTTCTGTAGTGAGGGGGATCCAGTTCATCAAATTCGTTTAAATAAAAACAGCCGGGTTACAACTTTGTTCAAAAAATTACTGGCGGAAGTATTTCGGGTTGGTAGTAGGGCATCCTTTCCTGGTTGGTGCACAGGAGGTGATCAGGGCTGCTGCCACTAAAAAAGTCAGAAATAAAAGGGTAATCTTTTTCATGTTCTTGTTTAAATGAGAGATTAGGCTGTATTTTGCGACTCTTCAAAGATAAACTTTCAGGTGTAAACGTTGCCTTTCAGGTTTACACAATTTGTTAATTTGTTGATGAATCCTGAATAAAAACGTATGCGAGTCCATTTTATTTCAATAGGGGGTAGCGTAATGCACCAATTGGCTATTGCCTTACATAGAAAAGGTTATCATGTAACCGGCACCGATGACGAGATCTTTGAACCTTCCAGAACTAACCTGTCTGCAGAAGGTTTATTGCCCACCCAAATAGGCTGGCAGCCAGCATTGATTACCAATGAGATAGATGCCGTAATTCTTGGCATGCACGCCAAAGACGATAATCCTGAACTGATCAGGGCCCGTGAGTTGGGACTCAAAATATATTCTTTTCCTGAATATATCTACCACGAAAGCCAACAAAAGAAAAGGGTAGTGGTAGGCGGAAGTCATGGCAAAACCACCACCACCGCCATGATCATGCATGTGTTGAAAAAACTGAATAAAGAATTTGATTACCTGGTAGGTGCAAGGCTGGAAGGGTTTGATCAATCTGTAAATATTACCCGGGCCCCGGTTATTATTTGTGAAGGGGATGAATATCCCGCCAGTGCCATTGAAAGGAAGCCTAAGTTTCATTTCCTGTTTCCACATGTGGCTATTCTTACGGGTATTGCCTGGGATCATATTAATGTATTCCCCACTTTTGATTTTTACCTGGAACAGTTCATCATCTTCATCCAAAAAATTGAAAAAGATGGCCTGCTGATATACAATGCTTCCGACCCTGTATTAAAACAATTGGTAGAAGCTAATTTGCGCAGTGATATCCGTTACCAGGCCTACGAGGTACCGGAGCATACCATTCAAAACGGAACTACTACAGTTACTATTGATGGAGTAAAAGGCAACCTGCAGGTATTTGGAAATCATAACCTGATGAACCTGTTTGCTGCTTACTATGCCTGTAAAGAGCTGGGTGTTTCTGCAGCCGGGTTTGTTTCGGCCATTTGTGATTTTACCGGCGCGGCCAAACGTTTAGAACTGATGGCAGCAAATGATCATACAAGGGTTTACCGCGATTTTGCACATGCGCCCAGTAAAGTGAAAGCATCTATTGAAGCGGTGAAGCAACAGTATCCCGACAGAAAACTGATCGCCCTCCTCGAACTGCATACCTATAGCAGCCTGAACGAACAGTTTATGCAGGAGTACCACGGGGCAATGGATAAAGCAGATGTAGCTGTTGTGTTTTATGCCAAACATGCGCTGGAACTAAAACGTATGCCGGATTTGCCGGCAGAGAAAGTTTATAATGGTTTTGCCAAACCCGGTTTACTGGTGATGAATGAAGCTGCTGCTTTATGGCAATGGCTTCAGTTGCAGTTGTACGAAAATGCCAATATTCTTTTGATGAGTAGCGGAAACTATGATGGACTGGATATGCTTACCTTCGCTAAACAGATTACTTTATAAGAAAAGAATGTTAAACACGCTAATGAAACTGCAACTAACCCGCCCCATCGCTTTTATCGACCTTGAAACCACAGGTATTAATATCAGCACAGACCGTATTGTGGAGATCGCCATTGTAAAAGTTATGCCTGACGGAACAAGAACGCCCAAACGGAAACTGATCAATCCACAAATGCCTATTCCTAAAAGTTCCAGCGATATTCATGGCATCACGGATGAAATGGTGAAGGATGCGCCATCCTTTAAACAGGTGGCCAATGAGATGAAACAATTTATGGAAAATTGTGATTTGGGTGGCTATAACAGCAACCGTTTTGACATACCCATGCTGATAGAAGAATTTCTGCGTGTGGGAATTGAATTTTCTATTGATGGCAGAAAGCTGGTAGATGTTCAGAAAGTATTTCACCTGATGGAGCAGCGTACTTTAAGTGCAGCCTATAAATTCTATTGCCAGAAAGCATTGGATGGAGCACACAGTGCAGAAATAGATGCTACTGCTACATGGGAGGTGCTGGAAGCTCAGGTAGAACGCTATCCGCAGATCGGTGATACGGTTGAAAGCATTGTAAAATTTACCGGAGAAGATGATATTGTAGATTTTGCCCGCAGGTTTATTAAAGACAACGGGGTAGAGCTATTCAATTTTGGTAAACATAAAGGAAAACCCGTTACCCAGGTGCTGAAAGAGGAACCACAGTATTATGATTGGATGATGAAAGGGGATTTTCCGATGAATACCAAGCAAAAACTGACCGAAATTCTCAATCGTACACTTATTAAAAAAAGCTGATAATTGCTTTTATCGTTTTCTTAAAGGGAAATTTAATATTTGCAAACAACCAATATTGTAACTTTACACCTTAGCCAATACCCCCCCCAATTATTTGGAAAAAATAGTTATCATACCTACCTACAATGAGAAGGAAAATATAGAGGCAATCATTACCGCTGTTTTTTCTTTGAACCAGGGATACCATGTTTTGGTAATTGATGATAATTCTCCTGATGGTACTGCTGATATTGTACGCAAACTGATGGAAACTTATCCGGGTCAGTTGTTTCTGGAAGAAAGAAAGGGCAAGCTGGGATTAGGTACCGCATACATCTACGGTTTTAAATGGAGTATCGATCGCGACTACCAGTATATTTTTGAGATGGATGCCGATTTCTCGCACAATCCACGCGACCTTGAAAGATTATACAATGCCTGTAAAAATGAAGGAGCTGATCTGGCTATTGGCAGCAGGTATGTGCCCGGTGGCAAAACGGAGAACTGGCCGCTCGACAGAAAAATATATTCCAAAGGCGGGGCATTTTATACCAAACTGATCACCTGGATGCCAGTTAACGATCCTACTGCAGGTTTTGTGTGTTACAAAAAGAAAGTACTGGAATCAATCAATTTTGATATGATCCAGTTTGTTGGATACGCCTTCCAGATTGAAATGAAATTTGCAGCCTGGAAATTAGGTTTTATCATTAAAGAAGTACCCATTACGTTTGTTGACAGAAAGATCGGCGTAAGCAAAATGAGTAAGGGTATTATTAAGGAAGGGGTGCTTGGCGTATTAAGCATTCAATGGCAAAGTCTTTTTAAGAATTACCGGAAAAAAGTAAAAAATACCGATATTGATCCCGCGCTTACTTCAAAAGCAGGATAACAAAAAACTTTCATGATGTGTTGTGCTATTGAAATCAATATGGTATTAATGCATTTACTTTTAAAAGAATATAATAATACGGCCATTCTTTATTTCCAATCACTTTTTAAACACATAGGTACATAGGAAAAACAAAAAAGAAACATAGTAGTTGAACTATATGCCCTGTTTCCTGACCTATGTAACTATGTGTTTAATAACACAACACGTTATTCGTAATTTCTTATCGCCACCGCATTCCAGTTTTTATTCTTTACTGCATCAAACACCAGCCACGAGGCAATGCCTGATAAGACACAGAAAATAAGTATCACGGGCCAGTTAGCATAAACCAGGTAATGCCCGAATGCTATTACTGCCGGTACAAGCATACTGAATAATCCCCTGATAAATGTTCCCCCTTTTGCAGCCGTATCCTGCTGAACAGAAAAAGGAATATCTTTTATGGTAAGGTATGCAAGTATCCCGGTGATCAGAAGCTGGTTTAATAAACCCAATAATAAATTAGGGATCACTTTAGGGCCCACCACTGCCACGGCAGCCACACAGGTTAGAACCACCATAGGAATATAAAATTTTACAATAGCGGCTTTTACCGCACCACTGATCAGCTTTCCGGGTTTATCAACTGGTGTGATATAGTAGATCCACGCTGCTTTAAATTTATCGGAATAAATCAACTGGTACAATGCCATCACCAGGATCATGCTGCTGAAATAAATGAGACCGAGAAAAAGGAATTTACCGCCGGCAGATTCATTCCTGATCTCATCAAGCGACAGTTTTTTATTGCTGAGGAAGATGATTACAATATATACTATGAGATAGCCAAGAGAAGGGTACACTTTCATTTTAAAATCCCGGCTACGTCCTGTTAATTTCCAGGTGTGCAGAAAAGCCATCCGCTCTGCACCTACAGTTGTAACATGTTTGGCTATTTGAGTAATGTAAACAGAAGTAGTAGAAATAATTCCCTTACTGTTTGCTTTTACAGGTGCGCCTTCGCCTTCACTTCCACTGATCATCGATAATTTTTGATTAAACGAAGGGGCGAAGTATTTAATCACTGCCCAGATGCTTGCTGCAGGCACTATAATGCTTAATAGGAAACCGGTTACCAATGGTGCACTAAATTGGAGGGTTCTCATAAATTGCCAGCTATCGGCAAACCAAAAAGGTGGCGCTAACCATGCCCAGTTAGAAGAACTGATACTGTAGTTTTCCAGAACAGCTTTACTTACTAATCTTGGTACCAACTGGTATCCTCCATAAAAAAAAATCGCAAAAAATATCTGGAAATAACTGATAATGGTTTTGAATTTTTCCGGTGTGGTTACCCGGAGTATAAATATGTACAGGGCATTGATCAGAAAAATAGTAAATAAACTAACCGCCAGCACCAGAAATATAAAAGGAAGCAGTCCTCTGATGCCTTCTTTTACACCGATATATATCATGCCGGGCAAGGATAATGGCAATACCATTTTAGATACATGAATAATGATATGCAGTAACCTTGCTAATAAAAAGGTTTTATCGTTAATAGGTTTGGGCAAGATGATGAGGTTATCGCGTATGTCGATCAGTACTGATGTAAAATCAGTGATTAACGTAGATGCCAGTACAAATATGAAAAACGAAAAGTAAATAGTGAGTTGTGTGATATAATCCCTGCCCACGGCAAAACAAAGCAGGAATACTGAACCCATAACGGCTGTAAAAAACATGATACCCCAGGTGGCGCCTTTAATAGGTTTTGATGAACGTTTTTTTAATTGTGTCTGATGTATGGCATTGGGCCTTCTGTCGTCAATGATCAGTTTGGTTGTGAGTATGGCTTTCAGGTGCGCCATGTTCACACCCATATTGCGGTATAGGGCAGAAGGCAATAACAGTATGCGCAAAAAAAGTTGGTTGATCAGGTTCATAATTGATCGTTGTGTTGTTTTCCAAATACATTCATCAGTTGATCAGCGGCGTCCGACAGGGATTCTTTGGCTGTCATGTGTGCAAAGATCTGCTCCAGGCTTTGTGTGCCCTGTTGTTGCTGCAGCTCTGTAAAACTGCCATCAGCAATCACCGTTCCTTCGTTAATGAGTACAATCCTGTCGCTCACTTTTTCCACTACATCCATCATATGACTGCAATAGAAAATGGTTTTTCCTTCTTTGGCTAATTTGCTGATAAGGTCTTTAATAATGATCACACTGTTGGCATCCAGTCCGCTTAAAGGTTCATCAAGAATAATGATATCCGGATTGTGCAGCAGGCCGGAAATGATCAACACCTTCTGCCGCATCCCTTTACTGAAAGTATCCATGCGCTGGTGCATGTTCTCATTCAATCCCAATGCAGTTAACATTCTTGTAATGCGGTCGGTGGCCAATTCTTTGGGCATATTATACAGCTCAGCCATAAATCCAAGGAATTCTACCGGAGTTAATACATCATAAAGTTCAGCCAGCTCAGGTACATATCCGATTTTTGATTTGATGGTGATGGGATCATCTTTCAGGTTAATACCTTCAATGATCACGTCTCCTTCATAGTCGGAAATGAGTCCGCATAAAATCTTTACGGTGGTACTCTTTCCGGCACCATTCGGTCCGATATAACCGATAACCTGTCCGGGATAAATAGTAAGATTGATTCCTTTTAATACCTGTTTAGAACCGTAACTTTTGTATACGTTCTGCAGACTGATGATTGGGTTCATGCCTTTGCTTGTTTGAAAATAGTTAGGCGGGGGGAACTGATTACAATATGCTGCAATTTATTTTAATATCCAAAGAGATTTATGCACGGGGGAATGAGATAATCGTCAATCATCAATCGTGAGACGTGAATCGTGAATGAAATTTTACTCACCACTCACGATTGACGACTCACGTCTCACGATTGCCCCCCCTTCATAAATCAAATAAATTCAGTTCCTTTACTGCTTATGAAGCAGGCGTTGATCAAATTGCATATTGCTGTGTTCCTTGCAGGATTTACCGGGGTGTTGGGGGCACTGATTAAATTGAATGAAGGATTGCTGGTATGGTACCGGTTGATATTAACAGTAGCTACCTTGTTTCTATGGCTTAGCAGGAAAAGGAAGATCACGAAAATACCAACAGCTTCTGTTTTAAAATTATTCGGCATTGGAACTTTAATAGCCCTGCATTGGGTTTGCTTTTATGGAAGCATCAAAATGTCTAATGTATCTATCGGATTGATCTGCTTTTCTTCTGTTGGGTTGTTTACGGCTGTGCTGGAACCTGTTTTCACAAACAAAAAATTCAGTTGGGCCGAAGTAGGACTGGGGCTCATCAGTTTACTGGGTATTTACCTGATCTTTCATTTTGATACGCGTTACCGTGCTGGTATCCTGGTAGGTATTGCAGCAGCTTTACTGGCGGCACTGTTTTCTGTTTTAAATAAAAGGCATGTTTATATGGCACCTCCGCAAACGCTTATGCTATATGAGCTGAGCGGCGGATTGCTGGTGATTTCTTTACTTATGCCTGTTTACCTGCACTATGTTCCAACAAACTATATTTTGCCTACCCTGTCTGATTGGGCCTGGCTATTGGTATTAAGCTGGCTCTGCACAGTTTTGGGCATGAACCTGATGCTACAATCCTTACAAAAAGTATCTGCGTTTACACAAAACCTCACACTTAACCTGGAACCGGTGTACGGCATATTGCTTGCTTTCATTATTTTCAAAGAAAATGAACAGCTCGACAGTAGTTTCTATTTCGGATTTGCCCTCATTGCATTCTCAGTAGTACTGCAAATGTTGAGGGTGATGGGGAGGAAGAGAGTGTGAGGAAATAATTAGTAATTAGTAGTTAGTAATTAGTAATAAATGGATGTTGTAATACTTAAGCTTCCATTTCTTTCAAATAATTACTAACTACTAATTATTAATTACTAATTAAAAATTATCTCAACTCATACGCCACAACCCCGTTATTTAAAAATGTTGGTACGTACACGATGCGGTTTTTTGGGTCATAACCGATATCAGCGGCGTTGATTTTTTGTGTGCGGGTATCCAGCAGTGTTTGTTTGCCACCATTCGGGTAAATGTAATAGAGTACGCCATTCCATGAACTCACTAAGTATTCATTGGGTTTCACCATTTCAATACCGTCGGTGGTTGGGTCCATGCCTCCGGCTACGCTGGTAACACTGCCCGAATCAAGCATTTTAAGCAGGCTGCCTTTATCTAATATCAATAATTCATCACCATCAGCCAGCAGGCCATTGGGCTCCTGAAGGTTCTGGATCAGTGTAACAACAAATCCTTTTTCTATCCTGTAAACTTTATTAACCCGGGTATCACTTACATAAACGGCCCCTCTTTTGTCGATAGTGATATCATTTAAAAATACGGCTCCTTCGATGGGTATATGTTGAATAATTTTTGCTTTATCAATATCAATCACTATCACTTCTGTAAGATCGGCTACATACAATTTATTTTTATAAAGTCCCATTCCTTTTGGCGCGTTCAATCCTGTAATCCATTCGCTTGAAATGATCTTCCCATCTACAGATAGTTTGGCAATAAAACCCTTGCCATCCTTGTCTGCAGGACCGCCATCAATATTGGATACATAAAGGATATTTTCTTTGGCATCAAACAAAACCGATTCGGGGGTTTTGAATATAGGCCCGGTTTCCCATTTTTTAACTAATGAATGGCCCTGCGCCATTGCGTTTGCCGATAAGAGAACGAAAAAAATACTAACTATGATGGTGAATCGCTTCATGTTTTTTGCGTAAAAATAATCTGTTTAGGCAAAACCGATCATCATTTGTCTGAACGCCTTATTGCGGAAAGCCATTTCATCCATTCATATAATATTTCAGATCAAAAAAGGTCTTTGCCCATTCTTTGGTTAACTTCGGAATACTCAAAAAACTACTGCGATGAAAAAGCTCTTTTTTATATCGTTTTGCATTCTGTCTCTTTCCGTTTTTGCACAAAAAAAGCCATTGGATCATACCGTGTATGATGGCTGGCAAAGTATTTCAGACCGGTTAATCAGCAACGATGGCAAATACCTGGCATACGCCATCAATCCACAGGAAGGCGATGGGGTACTGGTTGTGCGATCTGTTAACGGTGATTATAAAAAAGAGATCGCCCGGGGATATGGGCCGGTGATCACAGAGAACAGCCGGTTTGTGATCTGCCGCATCAAACCACTTTTTAAAGATACCCGCGATGCAAAGATCAAAAAGAAGAAGGCTGATGACATGCCTAAAGACAGTTTAGCTATTATTGAACTGGGTAAAGATGCTATCACCAAAATAACCCGCGTTAAAAATTTTAAAGTACCCGAGGAATCCGGAAACTGGCTGGCCTACCTTTTGGATAAACCGCTTGCCGATGCACCAAAGAGCAAAGCAGAACCGGATTCGGCTACCAAAGTTACGGCCATGTTAACCATGGCTGATAGCCTGATGCGTGTAGCAGACAGTATCCGCAATAAAGCAAATGATGTTAAAGAAAAAGGGCTTTCTGTTTTACGCAGCACTAAAAAAGAGCAACTTCCAACTGCCCCTAAAGCAACAGAAGAGCCTTTTGAAGAAGGAACAGAGCTGGTTTTACTAAACCTGTTAACCGGCGGGCAGAGCAGCTTTAAGCTGGTGAGCGAATATTTCTTCAACAAAAAAGGAACTGTATTGGTGATTGAAACAACTAAGAAAACCAAAGATTCACTTATTAAAGCAGGTGTGGTAAGGGTAGATCTTGTAAAAAACACATCTGCTGTTGTTTTTACAGGATTTAATGATGCCAAAGGATACCGGATGGATGAAGAAGGAACCCAACTGGCTTTTATTGCTGAGCGCGACAGCAGCAGTAAATCATTACAGAAGTTTTATAAACTGTATTATCATAAAGCAGGTGCCGACAGCGCTGTATTGATCGCCGACAGAAATACCAAAGGCCTGGCAGCCAACTGGACCATCAGTGATAACGCCACTATCAGTTTTAGTAAAAGCGGACAAAGGTTATTTGTGGGTACTATTGGCATATTGCCTGTAAAAGACACCACCTTGCCAGATTTTGAAAGAGTAAGTGTGGATGTATGGCATTATAATGATGATTACATACAACCTGTGCAGTTAAAGAATCTGGAGAATGAGTTGAAAAGAAATTATCCGGCACGAATAGATCCTGCCTCTAAACAATTAGTGCAATTGGGTAATGAAAAATTCAGAAACCTGATTCAGACAAAAGAAGGGGATGGCGATGTGTTTTATGCAGCTTCTGATTATGGTAAAAGAATCGCATCCCAATGGCAGGGGTTTGCATTGAATGATTTGTATGCCATTAACCCTGAAACAGGCGCATCAGAAATGATCACTAAAGATTTTAAAGGCAATGTGATCTCAGCTTCTTATGCAGGAAAATATTTATTGTTTTATGATGAGCGTAAACCGGGATATTTCGTGTATAACTCAGTTACAAAAAAAACATACCCTGCTGCCAAAGATATCACCACCTCACTCAGGGATGAATTGAATGATGTGCCTGATGATCCCAACGCCTATGGTGTGATGAAATGGATGGAGCAGGATAAATATGTATTCATCTACGACCGTTACGATATATGGCGCGTTGATCCGGAAGGAATTGAAAAATCAGTCTGCATTACCAACGGAAGAAAAGATAAAATTGAATTCAGGTATGTAAATACCAACCAGGATGAGAAATTTATCAAAGCTGATCAGAAATTACTCCTGCGTATGTTTGATGAAAAAGATAAATCAACAGGACTTGCTTTATTTGATCCCGGAAAGAACAATGCATTAACTGTTGTAACTAAAGAGCCATTAAACATCAATCAGGTCATACAAAAAGCAAAGAATGCAGATGTATTGGTTTATACAAAAGAAACCTACGTTAAACCGGCTGATGTATATGTTCATTCATTAAACGGGTTGGCAGTACAGCTTACACATATCAATCAGCAACAGTCAAATTATAACTGGGGAACGGCTGAATTGTTTAAGTGGAAAGCGTATACAGGTAAAGAAACAGAAGGTATCGTATATAAACCCGAAGACTTCAATCCCGCTAAGAAATATCCGATGATTGTTTATTTCTACGACAGGAGCAGTAATACATTGAATAATTATATTCCTCCGGCACCTACACCTTCAAGGTTAAACATCTCATTTTTTGTGAGCAGGGGATATATAGTATTTGTTCCGGATATATGGTACACAACAGGTCATCCGGGTCAGGGTGCTTATGATCATATTCTGAGTGGAACAAGAGCAGTAGTAAAACTTGGTTATGTAGATAGCACAAAGATTGGTTTGCAGGGACAAAGCTGGGGTGGTTACCAGATTGTTTACCTCATCACCAAAACAAATTTATATGCAGCCGCATGGGCGGGCGCTCCGGTGGCGAATATGACGAGCGCTTATGGTGGAATTCGCTGGGGAAGTGGTTTACTGCGCCAGATGCAATACGAAAAACAGCAAAGCAGAATTGGCGCTACCTTATGGGAAAAGCCAAACCTGTACATAGAAAACTCTGCTCTTTTTTCATTGCCTAAAATAAAAACGCCGTTGGTGATCATGGCCAATGATGCTGATGATGCAGTTCCATGGTACCAGGGAATAGAAATGTATGGTGGAATGAGACGTCTGGGCAAAAAAGTATGGATGCTTACTTACAATGGAGAAGCACATAACCTGGTAGAAAGAAAGAACCGGAAAGACATCCAGGTGCGCGAACAGCAATTTTTTGATTATATGCTGAAAGGAGAGAAGCCCTCTAAATGGATTGCAGATGGTGTGCCGGCGGTGTTGAAGGGCAGAGATTGGGGGCTGGGGGATTAGAGTTTGGAGTCTGGAGTTAGGCGTCTGGAGTCTGTACTACTCCAGACTCCTAACTTGTTCTGCGCTTATAAAAGCTAAAAGAAAATTTCAATCAGGGCATCCCCTGCCCCCGGGTTTACGTATATAGATAAACTATGATTCCTTTACACGATATAGTTTATATACTACATCGGCTTCGGTTAAAACACCCGGAACTATCGGTGAAATAAACCGTTGTTTATACGTAAAATATTGACAAATTTGATATGTGGAAAACCTTCTGTGCGATTGAGTTATCGGATATTTCAATATCCATTGGCATTGAATCGGAACTACACCGAAGTAAGTGTTTCCAAATCCCCAATTTGCCTTTTTTGATAAGGCGAAATACTTATTTCCCCCGTTTGTTGTAGTGCTGGTTATTTCTTGTTGTGAATAGCTGATCATCCCCGGAATAAAAACGCTGGTCAGATGATTTGATTGTTTATAAATGAATTTGTTTCTAACGCATAATATCAGTTTATGAGAAAGATTTCTACCCATTATTCCGGTCAAAAAATTGGTTTGCTATTACTTCTTTTTACAGTTGTTGCTCAACTAACGTATGCGCAAACGAATTATTATGTGTCTCCAACAGGTAACAACCTCAACAATGGGTTGTCGCCCGCATCGGCCAAGCTTACCATTCAAAATGCGGTAGGTATTGCTCTTGATGGCGATATCATTAACGTAGCAAATGGTACTTATACATTAACAGCCACGTTAAGCCTGAATCATTCACTTACAATCATTGGTCAGAGCGAGGCAGGTGTTATTATCAATACAACCGGAACACCTGCCGGAGCATGGGCCATCAATCCCAATAAATCAAATACATCGTTAAGTAATCTCACGATCGTACCTAATGGTGTTTCCGGGGGATTCCCTATTCATGCAAGCAGTGGTAACGGTACTATTATCACAAACATTAACCTGAGTCATATTACCATTAATGGCGCCAGGAAAACAGCTTTCGATTTTAATGGCATTGATAATCTTACGGTAAGTTATTTAACCGCCACCGGCTCAACTTCAGGAAACGGTGTTCAGTTTAGCGGATGTAAGAATGTGAATGCCAGTCATCTTACCACCAGCGATAACGCATGGGGTAGTTTGGCAGTGTACGTTTCTACTGCTGTGGCACGTGGCTCAGACAATGTTGTAATTGATGCAACCACTTCCTCATTTGCAGAACCGATTGGTGTATATAACCAGGATGAATCAGGCTTTAAAAATACCAATATCACTGTTAACGGATATAGCTATGCCGTTCAAAACACAGCGGCTGTGGGGTATACTTATTATCGCCTCAATAAAACCGCTGCCATCGCATCGGCAAATGCTTTCCCTGATCCTGCATTGTCCTCAATCAAACAAATAATAACCAACCAGTTCGAGGTAACACCGGGATTCAAAATTCAAACAGCTATCAATGCTGCAAAACCAGGGGATGTAATTTTGGTTTTCCCAGGTAATTATACTGAATCAGCGCCCGGCAGTACTTTGTTTAATGGAACAACTTATGTGTTCGGATTATTTATTCCTGCTGCTAAACCCGGCTTAAGTATTATCGGTGTTGATGCTTCCGGTGTGCCCGTTAACAGCTATTCCAATGTAGTGGCTAATGTTCAATTGAATGCGACCAATAATTTTGGACCGAGTGGCATTTTTGTGGAAGGCGATAATGCTACCATCACCGGCCTCAATGTTTACCTTGATCCCGCCGGCGGGCAGAATAAGACAGTGGAAGTGCTTGGTGAAAATTTTACGATGAAGAACTGCCGGTTATCTGATGGTAATTCTCTTTACATTAACGACTGGCGCTATGATGCTGCTACTGATGTTTCTCATATTACCAAATACTGGGTTGAAGGAAATAGTTTTGAAGCAGGCACCAGTCTCGACATCAGCAGTGGTGCAGGTAAAAGCGGTGCATATACCGACAGGAAGATCCTGAATAACTATTTTGATGCAGTTGGTGGTAATTGGGCCATGGTAAGTTTTAATGGTTCAGGTACAGGCGTTCCGTGGTTTGTTTATTCAGTAGGCGGAGCAGTAATAACCGGCAATAGTTTTGTAAATGGAACACAATACATCCGCCACAGAGGTACACTTGATAACAGCCAGTTTAACTGGAACCAGTATTGGACATCCAACAGTTTTGATAAATCAGTGATCACACTTTCTGATGAAGCAAGTTTTACACCAAGGGCTTTTTCTTATGTGGGTAGCTATGGCACATTTAATAATGTAAAGAGGATCGGATCTGTGATCCAGGCCGAAATTAAAGATGTGGCACAGACAGGAGACCTGGTTAATGTTGGCGCCGGTACCTATGTTGAAAATGTAATTGTAAATAAGGAAGTAGAAATCAGAGGCAAGGGGCAATCTGCCACCAAAGTATTACCTGCGTTATCAAGTCCTGATTGCGGCGGTAATGCCTTAGCAGGTTCTCTTTGTGCGGGTGCAAGCAATGTATTCCTTATACAGGCAAATAATGTAACCATTGATCAGTTAACCATTAATGGTGATAACCCTTCTTTAACCAGCGGTAAACTGGTAGCAGGCTCAGACATTGATGCGCGCAATGGTATCATAACAGATCATACAACAAATCTGGTATTTAATAATCTTACAGTACATCATGTAACCATTCAGAATATTTACCTGAGAGCTGTGTATGCTTCTTCGGGTGGCACTTTCAATTTCAATAACAACCTTGTATTTAACGTACAGGGAAATCCATCTTCTATCGCATTATTCAACTTTGGCGGGTCGGGATCTTTCACCGGCAATACGGTGATCAATGCCAATGATGGCATCGTTTCAAACTGGTCAAAAGGAACCACTTACATAGGCAATATTGTGATCGGCTCAGGAAGTGGTATTCATACCGATAACAACGGTGGCAGTGGCGGTATTGGCGATGTGATAAGTAATAACCAGATACTGAACAGTAAGCCTGCAGGCTATGGTATTTGGGTGTTTGCCCCATATCGTGCTGTAACTGTACAGAATAATAGTATATCAGGTGTAGATGTGGGCCTTGCCAGTGCAGGACAACAGCTACCTGTTACCACAACATTTACAGGCAATACGGTTGATGGACTGAATAAAGCCAATAGCATGGGTGTATATGTTACCACTGACCTGTTTGGATATGGCACATCTGATGTGTCAGCCAATTTCACTAATAACATTATCAGAAATAATACAGACGGATTTTACCTTGAATCGGAGGCAGGAAAAACATTAACTGTTGTTGCCAGCAACAACTCGCTAACCGGCAACACCAATAGTAATGTTACGCAAGGCACCGGTGTATCAGGTGCCGGAACATTTGCCGCTGATCTGAATTGTAACTGGTGGGGTACCAGTGTTGGATCGGCCATTAATACCACTATCAGCGGTACTAACATAACTCATAATACATGGCTTAGCGATGGAACAGATGCGGATATAGCTGCTCCCGGCTTTCAGCCTGCTGGGGGTACCTGCGCCGGCCCTATATCAAATGTTCAGGTAAGTGCACAAAAGAATGTGAGTTGCTTTGGTGCATCTGATGGTTCTGCCACCATTAGTTTCGAAAATGGCATCGGTGCTGTTTCTTATGTTCTTGACGGAGGTGCGGCATCGACTGCGCCGGGCAAATCTTTTGATCTGACAGGATTAGCTGCAGGAACGCATACAATTACTCTTACTGATCTTGGTGGCAACAGTGTATCAATCAACTTTACAATTTCCGAGCCGGCCCTATTGAATGTTACTCACCAGGCTACACCGATCTTATGCAATGGCGGGGTGAGTGATCTGAGTTTTTCTGCTACCGGTGGTACAGCCCCTTACCAGTTAGCGAACCAGGGTAACGGCGACTTATTGGTAAAAGGTATGGCAGAGGGTGTTACTTATCATAGTAATCAAACTGCCGGTACTTATACGTATGTTCTGACAGATGCCCATAACTGCCAAACTGTATTTGCCGAAACCATCACTGAACCCACTATACTAAGTGTTTCTGCAACAGCTACTTCAATTAGTTGTAATCAACCATCTTCTGTTATTACAGTAAGCGCAACAGGCGGAACAGCTCCATATAGCGGTACGGGAAATTATACTGTGTCAGCAGGAACATACACATATACAGTAACTGATGCGAATGGATGTACAGCATCTGCAACCATCACACCTGCCTATATTCCTGATACTGAAAAACCACAGGTAACTGCTCCTAAATCTTACAGTGTACCAAACACTCCGGGACAGTGTGGTGCAACTATTCTCAGTATTGGTAATCCGATAGTCAGCGATAATTGCGGTATTGCCAGTGTTACCAATAATCACCCATCAAACTTCTATCCGGTGGGCACAACGGTTGTTACATGGACCGTAACCGACCTGAGCGGAAACGTGAATGATACCGCTACACAAAAAATAACTGTGATCGATAATGAATTGCCGACTATCAGCGTAACTAATCTGACTATCGGAAACAGTCCAGGTGTTTGTGGCGCCATAGTTAACCTTGCCTCACCGGTTGCAGGGGATAATTGTGGTGTGGACGGCATTACCAATGATCATCCGACATCATTCTTCCCTGTGGGCACAACCAATGTTACATGGACTGTAACAGATACTCATGGATGGACCAATACGGCAGTTCAAACAGTAACAGTAAACGATACAGAAAAACCAACCGTTCTTACACAAAATATCACCGTATACCTTGATGCAACAGGAAATACTGTGATAACAACAGCCCAGGTGGATAACGGCAGCAGCGATAATTGCAGTATTGCAACTTATAGTTTAAGTAAGAGCAGTTTCAATTCATCAAACCTTGGTGATAATACGGTTACCTTAACTGTTACAGATGCCAGTGGAAACAGCAACAGTAATACAGCTATTGTAACTGTTAAGAATAAATTAGTTACAATAGTTACCGGAATACCTGATCAGTCTTTATGTACAAATACTGCCGGCACTTACACAATACCTGCAATAACTGTTTCAGGTAATTGCGGCGGAGTGACTGTAAATTACCAGGTGGTATCTAACAATGTTGTTACCAGAACAGGTACAGGAGTTGATGCAAGCGGTGCGTTCAGTGCCGGGGTATCTACTGTTACATGGACGATAACAGATGTTTGTGGTAACACAGTAGTATCTAATGCTACAGTTATAATTAATGGATTACCTGCGGCTCCTTCCATTGCAGTAAGCAATGCAGATGCATTCTGTAATAAGATCACAGTTACTGCGAATACTGCAGCTGGCGGGGCAACCTATCAATGGACCACCGGTAACAGTGTATTTAGTAATGCACAGCAGATCAGTTTAGGCCAGACTAATGGGGATGGTGTATACAGTGTAGCTGTTACTATAAACGGTTGCACAAGCGCAGCAACAAACTATACCTTCCAGAAAGACCTGCTTGCGGCCAGCTATACCATCCTTGCCACTAAGGAGGTTGAACTGGGCGAGAACAATACGGTAGCAAGTGGAAGTGTGGGTGTAATTGCTGCATCAGGAGAAGCCTCATTCCGTAAAAACAGTTCTGTATCTTCTCCGGGTTCATTTGTAAAAGCCAAACACATAGATAAGGATGGCTCTAATATTATTATCGCTAACCCTATCTATGCTGCTGCAACCGGTATTATTTTACCGGTTATGTTGCAGAGCACTGCCAATACCAACGGTTTGCCTAATAAGGAAGTAGCGAAGAACAGTACAACCACTGTAAATGGTAATTTCAGAAATCTGACTTTGAAAAAAGGATCTAATACAACACTTACAGGTACCATATTCGGATCTATCAAAGTTGAACAGGGAGCAAGAGTAACCTTTACCGCTTCAACAATTAATATTGATAAACTGGACGTAGCAAAAGGACCAAGAACCGGTTACAGCTATGTAAGATTTGCACCTGATACCAAAGTACTGGTAAGCGGAAGCGTAAACATTGGAAGCCAGGTATACGTTAATCCTGATAACAATAAAGTCACTTTCTACCTCGGAAATAAAAAATCAGATGACGCACAGTTCACTGTTAAGGGTGGAGATACGAAGGTGACTGCTAATATCTATGCACCGAAAGGCAAACTGAAAATTACCGGTGGCTACTATTATGGTGATTATGGAAACGGCAGAGGCGATAGCGACAAGGATGATGACGACGACAGGTATTATGGCAAGGGTAACAACTTTGTTTATATGACAGGATTGTTTATTGCTGAAGAAGTTGAGAGCAAAGGCAAGAATGTGATCTGGAACAGCTTCGATTGCAGCGCTGCTCCTGTTGCACTGGTTACTGCTTCAACATTTGTAAACCAGTCTACAGCAACAGATGAGAAAACAGTAACAATCAGTGAAGAAGAACTGAAGGTTACCGTGATGCCAAACCCAAGCACCACTTACTTTACATTGAAATTTGAAAGCCGTTATCAAACACCGGTTGAATTACGTGTAATGGATGGCAGTGGCAGGGTAATTGATGCAAGGTCTAAGATCGCTTCAAACAGCAGCATCCAGATTGGTCATAACTACAGCAGCGGTACCTACTATGCAGAAATGATACAGGGCACTAAACGCAAGGTGGTACAGTTGATTAAAGGGAGAGGAGGCAATTAATAATTAGTAATTAGTAATTTGTAATTTCTGAGGCTGTTGGGTAAGGTTTCAGGAAAAATGATACTTAATTTACCCTCATCAATCAATACAAGCAGCTACCTGAAAGGGTAGCTGTTTTGTTTTGTAGTACTCCAAACCGTGCCTTAGTGCCTTGGTGTGATATTTTTTTTGCACACCAAGGCACAAGGGCACGGTTTGATTTTTTATAATACTGAGTTTCCGAATATATGTGGGGTGAGTTTTAGAGTTGAGGAGAAAAGGAGTTTAACTCATCCTCACCAATCCATGCAAGCAGCTATTGAAAAGATAGCTGCTTTGTTTAGTAGTACTCCCAACCGTGCCTTAGTGCCTTGGTGTGATATTTTTTTTGCACACCAAGGCACTCCCGCGCTCGCCTAAGCTTAGCGGGCGAGAAGGCACGGTTTGATCGGTTACAGTATGAGGTTCTCTGATATATGCGAAATGAGTTTTGCTGAATGCGCAGCAGTACAGAAATGGCAGTAGCGTTAATTACTAACTACTAATTTTTAATTACTAATTAGACAGTATCTCATATTTGCTCTTCGGTCTGATATTATCCATCCATTTAAATCCGCGCAATCTTATTTCTTCATGATTTACCTGGCGCATGGGGTACATGGTTCCATCCAGGTTGCGTTGAAAAGTTACGCGTTTGGCTTTGCCTTCGTCAAATAAAATATCAATAATATCGGCATTGGATTTATTTACACCGATGAATTTTTTAAATTCATCCTGCCCGTAATAAATATTTTCCGAATTACCCTTGGCTCGTAAAAAATTGATCTTGCCATCAATAAAATAAGCGTTGATGGTGGTTCCTTTTACCTGGTTAAAGTATTGGGTACTGTCAACCCGGCTGATGGCCATGGCGTTTTCAAAAACATAGAGGCGCTCAGGTTTCTTATTTTTCACATAGAGATAGATGGTATCGCCCGATATCTGGTTCTCCTGTGCCCAAACAACCGGACTGGTAAATAAGCGAAACACAGAATCCTGCAATGAATAAAACAAACTATCTCCCTTTGCCTGCAATGAATCTGAAAATATTTTTACATGATAATAGGCTTCAAAATATTTTGTAGTGCTGTCTGATTTATTTGCTGTGCTATCGGCTCCTTTTTTATCAGGGATAGAATCCCTGATAACCGGCACCCGTTTTACTTTCAGCAGGTCGGATAACCTGGCAGAATACAAAGTGTCGGCAGTAATAAAAATAGAATCCCTTCCTTGTTTAATCAGCAGGATAGGTTTTTGGGTGGCCAGTAAAATATCTTTTTTCCTGTTTGTTTTGATGTTGTTGGCAATCATATCAAAACCCTGCGCCGTATCTTTTCCCCGGTAAACCGCGTTGCCGCGAAATTCGCTCAGCTTGGTAGAATCGTCAAAGGCCATCTCGTCGGCAGTAAAAGTATAAGTACTGTCATCAATAACAGAGCGTTTAAAGAGCATGCCTTTTTTGTTCTTCATATCAAAATATCCTTCCCTTGTTTTAATGATCCTCCTTGCTGTATCGTACATGGTGGTGGGAGAGGTGAAGGTGGCAATTTCTGTTGAGGTGTTATACTGCATCGTATCAGTATAAATTTTATACTCCGGATCAATCAATACCACTTTGCGTTTGAAGATCACATCTTTGGTATCTCCATAATAATAACCCTCGGTACTTGTTAACACTGTTTTCTTGTTCACCAGTTTGCCGCCATTCAGGTAGGTGCCTATTTTCAGGGTAACATCATACTCCAGCGCTTCTGTGGTTAGAGTGCCTTTGCCATCGGTGAGTTTTACTTTCTTATTCAGGAAAGCTTTTTTCTCTTTACCCAGATATTTCAGGTATTGCGAATAGGTGTGCACACTATCAGCATCGTTGATATGGATATTGCCAAAAGCTTCGAGTGAGTTATCTATCTCGTTCAGAATAGCGCTGTCGGCATAAAATAAAGTTTTATCCTGCTTTACTTTTACTTTACCAACAAGAGTGGTGTACCTGTGTGTAGAATCCACTGAAACAAGCCCCAACCTGTCAGATGAAATGATCTCCAGCAATTTACCTTCGGGCTGTGTGGTATCAGCCGCCGTACGCTGGGCCATTACCGTATGGGCCGCAAGTAACAGGAATAATAAGTATATAACCTTCTTTAAAAGCATCAGGGTTTCTTCTGGGTAGAATCGTTCAGTGGCGCCATTAACGGGCCGCTTTTGTCTTTTTTGCCAAACACAGAAATATTCACGTACCGTTTGGGGTGAACACGCAGGTCGTCCATCAGTATATTGGCGCTGCGTACGGTATTGGTCAGGTTATTATACAATGTTTTATCGTTCAGCAGCTTGCCCAGCGAGCCTTCCTGCGATCCCGCTTTTTCAAGAATACTGTTTAGATTGGTGATTGCAGCTTTTAACTTATCAACTGTGGCGCTGATATCTGCTTTGGAAAAATTATCAGTGGTCTTCTCTACATTACCCAGCATCCTGGTGATCTTCTCATTATTGTCTGAAAGATTTTTGGTAAAACTTGCCACATTGTCCATTGATTTGGCAATAGAACCAGATTGCGCATTCAGCATGGCCTGTATGGATGCAGAAGATACCACTAAGCTGGCGGTAGTTTTATTGATATTGGCAATTACCTGCTGCAGGTTATTCTTTGTGTTTGGATCGAATATGGTATTGATATTCTTTAGCACGCTGTCTAAAGAGTGTACCGTTGTTTTGATCTGGTCGCCCACAGGCCCCAGTTTATTCATCACATCGCCCAGTAATCCTGCTGAGGAAGCGGTTAAAACAGTATCTCCTGTTTTAAGATATTGTTTGGCATCGCCCAGCTTAATAGATATACTGGCGGCTCCCAATGGGTTATCTTTAATAGTGGCTACAGAATTGATGGGGATATTGTAATTATCCTTCAGCTTAATAGCTACAATGATAGAAGACAGGTTTTGGTCGGCATTTTCAATATCAAATACAGATCCTACCTGGAAACCGTTAATATAAACCGCGTTAGAAACCAAGATACCCTTGGTGTCCTCATACTTGGCATAAACAAAATTGCCCGTTTTAAAGAGTGTCTTTCCCTTCAGAAAATTAAAACCCAGTATCAGCAGTGTGATGGCGATAGCGGTCAGGGCACCCACTTTCGTTTCGTTCGATATCTTCATAGGCCACAAATCTAAGGTTTCTTCCCGTGATGGGTAGTAGTTAGGCCTGTTAAAATGACTGATGGTTTATTTGCGCAATCCTGAAGCGCCGCTCACATTGGACATTTGCTTTTCGAGCGAGTATTTATAACGCTTCAGCGATTTAACTAATACTTCGCAGATCTCTTTTTGTCCCTGCTCACTATTCAGGTAGTCTTCTTCTTCGGGGTTGGAAATAAAGCCTGTTTCTACCAATACGGCCGGCATAGCTACAGCCTGTAACACCCAAATTCCTTTTTGTCTTTGCTTGGCTTCCCGACTGATACGTCCTACTTTCTGAAATTCTTCTTCAATGGTAAGGGCCAGGTTGGCGCTTCTGGAGAAATAGGTTTGGGTTTTCATGTTAATGATCATCATCTTGGCCGGATCATTAGGGTTAAAGTCTTTCAGTTCTTTGGCAGATACACTATCCAGGTACATATCTTCATTGGCGCTCAGTGCCGCTTTGGCTGCATTGCTTTTATCAACCCCATAAATAAAAGTCTCGGTTCCTTTGGCAGGATTGGGGGTTGTCCAGTAGCGGTATTCTTTTACTTTGGCTGTATAAGCCTTTTTTTTCTTGCCTTTGCCCCTGTATTTGGTTACTTCTTTGTACCCGACAAATTCGCTGTGTTTAATAGCGCCACCGCCTTCATTTACGTGGATACACACAAAAAGGTCACCTTTTTCGCGATTAGCGATCTTCGCTTTTTCAGTTACCGGATCAAACACATCGGTGCGTCTTGTCATGTAGGTCTCCACATCCGGTATCTCATCATGGATCATCTGCTCCAGCTTTAATGCAACGGCCAAAGCAATATCCTTCTCATGCGAAAATCGTCCGGAAGCTCCAAAATCAGCGCCGCCATGGCCTGCATCAATAATAATCCTTCTAAGCGCCTGTTTTTGTACGGGCTTGTCTTGTTTAGCAGTAAATGAACTCGAAAACACGGAGCACAGTATTAACAAAAGCAAAGCAGCATATTTTCTTATCATCATATCATTTCGTTAAAGGATTTTGCCAGGAATAGTATTTACACATCTAAGACCCTATTTTTGCCTTTGTAACCATGAGTAAACGCTACAAAATTAACGTAAAAACAGTCCTTGGTATTGTAGGAGCCGCATATTTGCTCATATTAACGTTTTATGTGCAGGCCGCCGGGCATGTTAACCCAAATTTTGGATATGTTCTGGTTAGCGGCGATACCGTTCCCCAAAAAAGCAAAAAAGATACCCTTCCTGCTACCCGTACCAAATTATTTCCGTCAGATACGACGGTAAAAAATCAGCAGGCCGATTCGGTGGTGAGGGTGGATACACTGGTCATGTCTAAAGATTCTGTTGACGCCACAATTAAATACCATGCAGATGATTCGGGCGTTCTGGTAGTTTCTACCAAAGAATTGTTCCTGTACGGGAAAGCTAAAACAGATTATAAAGACCTGAACCTGGAAGCGGCTACCATTCAATACGATCAGCAATCGCAAACGGTAAAAGCCTATGGCTCGCTTGATTCTACCGGTAACCCTTTAAGTAAGCCACAGTTTACGCAGGGAGAGATGAAAACAGTGAGTGATTCTATTTTTTACAGTCTTAAAAATGCAAAAGGCTTAACCAAGAACACTTTCTTGCAGGAAGGAGAAATATTTCTGAATGCACGGTTGTTAAAAAAGATCAATGCAGAAGAAGTGTTTGCACGGGATGCACGTTTTACCACCTGCAACCTTGATACGCCCCACTTCGCTTTCCGTTCGCGAAGAATGAAGATCGTAAATAATAAACTGGGTGTAACAGGCAGGGTGTACCCCGAAATTGAATCGGTGCCTATACCTATGGTTTTTCTTCCGTTTGGATTATTCCCGCTAAACCGTGCAAGGCATTCGGGTATTTTATTTCCGGCATTTACTTCCAGTGAAGATTTTGGATTGGGACTGGAAGGGTTGGGCTATTATAAAGTGCTCAGTGAATATGCTGATATTACCACCCGAGCCAATCTCTATTCTTATGGCGGATGGAATCTGAACGTGAATTCAAAATACATTAAACGATATAAATATACAGGTAACCTGAATGTTACTTTCCAGAGTACGAAAACACTGAACAGGGGAGGAGGATCGAAAGAAGAATTCAATACCTCACAATCGTATATGATCAACTGGAGCCATAGCCGCGATAACCGCGCCCGGCCGGGAAGCAGTTTTTCTGCCAGTGTAAATTTTGGTAGCACCAAATTCAACAAATCACTGCTTAATAACCCTTACCAGAATTTTAATAACCAATTAAGTTCTTCCATCAATTATTCTAAAGACTGGAGGGGTAAAGCCAATCTCTCACTCAATCTTAACCATAGCCAGAACAGTGTAACCAACCTTGTGAATCTTAACCTGCCAACGTTAAGTTTCAACGTGGTAACGTTGTATCCTTTCCAGAAAAAAGATCAGGTGGGCTCGGGTAAATGGTATGAGAAGATCGGTATAGGTTATAGTGGTAATTTCCTTAACCAGTTATCGTTTTATGATACAGCATTTAGTTTTAGAAGGATGCTGGATACTTTGCAATATGGGGCCCAGCATAATATTCCCATCACTTTATCACTTCCTCAACTGGGACCATTCAATCTGTCGCCAGGTATTTCTTATGAGGAACGTTGGTATGGGCAGCGGACTTTTAAACATTGGGACACTGCCCGCAATAAATTAGATACCACTATCCAGAAAGGATTGTACACGGCAAGGCAGATGAATTTTAGCCTGGGTATCAATACAAGGATATTTGGTACTTATCAATTTAAGCCCACCAGCAAAATTATGGCCATCAGGCACGAGATACGTCCAACCATTGGATTGAGTTATCACCCTGATTTCGTAAGCAAATATTATTATAGCACAAAGGTAGATACGGCCGGTACTAAATTACGTTTTTCACAGTTTGATGGAGGGATCATACAATCGTTTTCTGAAGGTGTATTTGGCGGCATTAGTTTTGGGATAGACAACCTGCTGGAGATGAAAGTGAAAGACAAAACGGATACTTCTGCCAAAGCTCCGGGTAAAAAGATCAGGTTACTGGATGGATTTGGTTTCAACTCTTCTTATAATTTACTGGCAGACAGTTTTGCGTTGGGCAATTTTACCTTTTATGCACGCAGCACTTTATTTGAGAAAATCAATATCAGCGCATCAGCCAATCTCAACCCTTACGATGTAGATAGAAGGGGATATCCGGTGAACAGGATTTTGTGGGATCCCAAACGGTTTAAGTTTGGAAGGATAACCGGGGGTAACGTTGCGATCTCTACCTCGTTCAAAAGTAAATCGAAAGATGGGAAAGATGATAAAACAAGGCAACTGCCCGTAGATCCTTTTATGACGCCCGATGAGCAGCAACGCCAGTTACAATATGCCCGCTCTAACCCGGCTGAGTTTACTGATTTTAATATACCATGGAACCTTACCCTGTCTTATTCATATAATTTTTCGAGAAACCTTAAAAGGGATTTTAGCAGATGGGAAACACAATCCTCTTCCAGCCTGAATTTTAATGGTGATTTCAGTCTTACCGAAAAATGGAAATTGGGTGGCACAGGCTATTATGATGTTACAAGAAATACCTTGAATCAGCTAAGTGCATTTATTACGCGTGAGATGCATTGCTGGCAGTTATCTATTAATGTTACCCCAATAGGACTGTACCGTTCATTCAATATCACACTCAGCCCTAAATCCGGTATACTGCGCGATCTGAGGATTAACCGGAGCAGAACATTCTCCAGTTACTGATGATCGTATTGTGAATAATGATCCCACATGATCTTAAATATTTTTTCTTTCAATTCATCTGCAGAAATATTTGTTGAAGATACTGCAGGCAGAAAATGCATTTCCAGTTTATGCGGAATCAGGTAGAAGAACCGGCTGGCGGGCAACACTTTTTTTGTATGAAAAAGCACCACAGGCAGAATGGGTTTTTGTGTGTCAACTGCTAAACGAAAAGCACCATCATAAAATTTTTTCAGCGGATCATTTGTCCTGTTTCTGGTACCTTCGGGATAGATCACCATATCTAATCCGATAGCCAGGATCTGTTTCATGTCTTCAATACTTTTTCTCCGGCTGGCATCACTTTTACGGTCAACCAGCACACTGCCAAAAGCGTAGATCCAGCCAAATATGGGTACTTTGGTAAAGCTTTTTTTAGCAATTGTTTTATTGGCTCTCGGCATAAACGGCGTACTTACAGGAACATCCATCAGGCTGTTGTGATTGCATACTACTATATAATTAGTGCCCTCAACAAAATTTTCTTTTCCTTTAATCCGTATGGGGCACCCGATCAGGTTTAAGTATACCATCATCCAAACCTTTGATACAATTCTGTGCCAGCGCGCTTTTGAAGGTTCTTCTAAAACAAAGCAGGGCAGATAAAACCAGATGGCAATAAGTAGTGTGGCAATAAACAACAGCAGTGCCCATAGTGCCCAGATGCGTGCAAAGATCTGCACCCCAATTCCTGAAGAAATTTTATTCCCTGATATTTTTTTAGCTGTCTGCATTAATGATAAACTGTTTATAAAATCAAATCTCCAATTCCCCCTTCAGCGCTTGTCCCGCCTTAGCGGGAGGGTTAGGGGGTTTGGGGTATCTCCCAATCAATCGGTGTTAACCCCTGTACCACCAGTATTTCATTTGTTTTGCTGAAATGTTTGCAACCAAAAAAGCCTTTATCAGCACTAAAAGGCGAGGGGTGTGCGGCTTTTAATACATGATGTTTGGTTTCATCAATCAACACTTGTTTTTCCTGTGCAAATTTCCCCCATAATAAAAACACAACGCCTTTTTTTTCGTCTGATATTTTTCTGATCACTGCATCTGTAAAATCCATCCAGCCAATTTTTGAATGGCTTGCCGGCTCGTTGGCCCGAACGGTTAACATGGCGTTTAGTAAAAACACACCCTGCCTCGCCCATTTGGTAAGGTTACCTGTTTTAGGAACCGGCATCCCGATATCTGCATGCAGTTCCTTATAAATATTTACCAGCGAAGGTGGGGGAGGCACGCCATCTGGCACCGAAAAACTTAAACCATGTGCCTGTCCCGGACCATGATAAGGATCCTGCCCCAGTATCACCACTTTTACCTCATTAAATGGGGTGGTGTTAAATGCATTAAAAATAAGAGAGCCGGGTGGATACACGGTGGCGCCGGATGCCTTTTCTGTTTTTAAATGCGCGGCCACCTGCAGGAAATAGGGTTTATTAAACTCCTGCTTCAATACTTCTTTCCAACTGGCTTCTATTTTTACATCCATACGGGCAATTAAATAAATAGTTGTTTGGCCTACGAATGTACATAAACAAGGGCTAAGTAAAGAAGCGGGGGCAATCAGGAACGGGATAAATGTTGTCTATCAATCACGCCTTAGCGCCTTTGCGTGAATTAATTGCTCGCTAAGGCGCGATGCGTTTTATCTCACGATGGTAACACTTCCACCCACCGCTGGCAGATCTGCCCGGGGCTTGATAATATAATAATAGGTGGCAACAGGCTGAACCATGCCGTTGTATTTTCCATCCCATGGTTTGTTATATCCAACCGATCGGAATAATTGTTGTCCCAGGCGGTTGTATACCTCAACAATACAGTCGGGGTAAAGACTTAATAATGGGATAACCCATTCATCGTGTATCCCGTCGCCATTGGGTGAAAAGGCATTGGGTGGAATAATCAGCGCTTCATTAATCACCACTTTAACGGCAGTAACAATGGCACAACCACCCGTGGTGGTTCCTTTGATATAGTAAATACCATTCTGTCCGATGGCATCTGGTTTAATTACCGGAATGGTGGCAAGCGCATCTTTCCAATACGAAAAGCTGATGCCAGTGGTATTGCCGGATACAAATGAAAACAGATCTACCGTACCGGGCCTGGTTACCGGCGTTGGGTCTGTTACTTTAAACGCTGGATAGTCATCTATAATGATGGTTACCGGCTTCACATTTATGCAACCTACACTGTTGGTTGCTTTAATATAATAAACACCACCACTGTTAACTTTTGATGGCACAGGGATATAATTGAGCAAACCCGGATCTGAAAAATACTCGAAGCTAAGGCCCGGACTGCTTCCGCTGGTGAAAGATTTAGTAGTCAGGTCAACAGGTGTGGTAACGCAGGATTGTACCGGTGCGGCAGGCACTTTTAAATTGATTACTTCCTGCGTGTAGGCAATGGTTGTGTACACTGTATCAATACAACCCTGATCAACGAAGGGGGTTACTTCTACTGCAAATACTGTACTCACTGCCGGTGCAGGCGTCATTGATAAAGTAATATCAGTGCTGAGAATTTTTGAAAAATCTGAATTAAACCAACGGTACCCGCTAAAACCAAAAGGCGCAGTAAGGGTTTGAGAGGTATCATTGGCACATTGTATATTTCCTGAAATGGGTGAGGAGCAGTTCTGGTTTACATCCACATAAGCATATCCAAAATGGCCACCTCTTGTACAATCGTTCGTTGTAAATTCAAGGCGAATGGTCCTTCCCGCATAGCCTGATAACTTGATGGTTACCGGTGTCCATGGTTTATAAAAAACACTGTCGCGTAAATTAGAAAGTTTAAACCCGGGCAAATTGGATGAAGCGGTATAGGAAAAAGAACTGCAACCGATATAGGAATTGTTACTCACATCAAAAACATTGGCAGTAAACTTGGGCTGCTCCCAATCGGCATGCCCGGGATTTTGAAATACAACTGCATAGTTATAAATGATACTGTAATTATCATCATCTACCGGTATCGTGAATGTATAACTTACACGCTCTGCCTGCCTGCCGGTTGAGCTGTTACCTAATTGAATGGAAAAGTTGCTGCCGTTAGGACAATTAACAGGAAAGTTCCCAAACGGATCGTTGACCGGGAAATTACTATTCTGGAATAATGAATGCCTTCCTCCTATGGGTGCTGAAGGATTTAAAGAGATATCTCCGCTTGAGGCACTGATACTGCCAATACTGCATTCCCAGTTTTCAAAACTGCCTGCTTCAAAACCAATATTAGGAGGACACTGTGCTGAAACGATCACAGTCTGGAAAAAGCATAATAGGGTCAATAGCCACCGCATGCCTTTCCGTTTAAGTTGGTTCATAATAGCAAAATCTGATACGCCGGGGTAAGCTAAAGTTAGGCAAACTGAAGAAATATGATAGCTTTCTGTTGCCATTTATTGAAGAACGGTCACCAGCAATCATATGATGATTGATGAGCGTATGTTTAATCCGGAATTTTATCCGTTGTACAGTATCAGTTATACAGGTTGAAATAACCCAGTGCAGCAATCCAGCCACTTTCTTCCGTTAGCAGGAGTTTTTTGTCTTTAACATATTTACTGATAAATGCCCATTTAGCAGCTAAAGCCGGAGTTGTTTTAGTGAAGAGAGACTCGAATGATTGCTGGGTAAGCTGTATACTAACCGGTTGGCCATTATTCAATAATGCTGAATCTCTAAGGGCAACTACTTCATAAGAAGAAGTGAAGGAATCCCCACTGGCAGTTTTCATGAAGCTTTTATTCAAAGTCAGCTTGCCTTGAACAAGGCTGCTCTGAAAACCTGTAGGTGAAACATCGGTCACTCTTTTTTCAGCAGTAACAGCTTTCTGCTGGCTATAGCCAACAGTGCAGGCAATAAGTAAGCTTACTAAAATAATTGTCCGTTTCAAATGATCAGGTATTGAGCAGCACTAACCTGGTGCTGCGGGGCAAAGTTACTGAAACGTTTGTAATTGTGAGTGGTGAGTGGTCAGTGGGTGTTTAATACTCACCACTCACTACTCACCACTCACCTGCATTGTAAGCATAACATTAAATACAAAACAGTATAACCTGCCGGGTTATCTCACAATCATGCAGCCTTTGTATGAGAAAAAATGCCTTCTCTACGTGGCTTTAAAAACCCCGGGTAATTAATTTTTTTAAAAGGGGTCTAAGCTTTAAAACAGCTTTAAATCATTTTTTTAGGAAAGTTAAAAAAAGTGTTAAATTTGACCTATAATGTGTAAAAATTACACATTATAGATTCTGATTCATTTTGAATTTTATCTGACCATGAGATGCTTCGCCTTAGTAATATTACTGCTTTCTGCATGTATATCGCATGCCCAGTTATTGCAGTGGTCACCTTCATTCATCAAAGAAACATCTACCCCTGTAACAATTACCTGTGATGCAACAAAAGGCAACCAGGGTTTATTGGGTTATACACCTGTTACCGATGTATATGTTCATATTGGTGTAATCACCAACCTGAGTACCAGTGGGTCTGACTGGAAATATGTAATTAGCGGAGGTAGCTTCAGCGCACCGGCAGCAATTGTTCAGACAACATCGGCCGGTACCAATAAATGGACATTCACCATCAGTGGTGCATTAAGATCTTTTTTCAACATCACAAATGCAGCAGAGCATATACAGAAAATTGCCATTCTTTTCAGAAGCGGCAATGGGAGCAAGGTGCAGCGTAATGCAGATGCGTCTGATATGTATATTCCTGTGTATGATGATGGTTTGTATGCACGCATAGATACGCCGCTGATGCAGCCTCTTTTTAAAGCAGTTCCGCAAACGATTTCGGCCAGTGTTGGCGATCATATTGCGGTTGCCGCATCGGCCAGCAAATCTGCTACTTTAAACATACTGTTTAATAACAGCACTATTAAATCTGCCGCCGCAGTAATAAACCTTAGTGCAGATGCAGTAATAACAGCGGCAGGAACGCAAACAATTATAGCAGAAGCCACTGATGGCACGGTAACTTCAAGAGATACGGTTTCATTTCTTGTTACCAGTGGTGTTACTGTAGCCGCATTGCCTTCAGGTTTAAAAGATGGGATTAACTATGAACCGGGAGATACTTCGGTATCACTTGTATTATACGCTCCGGGAAAAAACAGGGTATCTGTTATCGGCGATTTTAATAACTGGACAGAAACGCTTGCCTCTCAAATGAACAGAACACCCGATGGAAACCGTTTCTGGCTCCGCATTACGGGATTAACAGCCGGTACTGAATATGCGTATCAATATTTGGTTGATGGTACTCTACATATCGCGGATTATTACACAGAAAAAGTATTAGATCCTAATAACGATAAATACATTCCTGCTACAACCTATCCAAACCTGAAAGCCTATCCAACAGGTAAAACAACAGGAATTGTGAGTGTGCTGCAAACTGCTAAACCGGCATATAACTGGCAGGTAACAAATTTTCAGCGTCCTGATAAAAAGAACCTGGTGATCTATGAATTACTGATCAGGGATTTTATCGGCGCCCAGAATTTTCAAACACTGAAAGACACCCTCACTTATTTTAAGCGCCTTGGTGTAAACGCCATTGAGATCATGCCTTTCAGCGAGTTTGAAGGAAATCTTAGCTGGGGTTATAATCCGAATTTCTTTTTAGCACCGGATAAATTTTATGGTACTGAAACTTCGATCAGGCAGTTTATAGATGCCTGTCACCAACAGGGTATTGCAGTAATCATGGACCTTGTAATGAATCATTGCATGGGTTCTGCACCGCAGGCCCAATTGTATTGGGATGCAGTTAATAACCGCCCTGCAGCCAATAACCCATGGTTAAATCCGGTTGCTACGCATCCTTATAATGTAGGAAACGATTTTAATCATGAAAGTCAGGCTACAAAAGATTTTGTAGCAAGAGTAGTACGTCATTGGTTAACAGAATATAAACTGGATGGATTTCGCTGGGATCTTTCAAAAGGGTTTACGCAGATAAACAACCCGAACGATGTAGGTGCATGGGGTAACTATGATGCAGGCAGGGTGGCTATCTGGAAGAGGATCTATGATACCATTCAACAGGTATCGCCAAACGCTTATTGCATACTCGAGCATTTTGCTGCTAATACGGAGGAAACAGAATTATCTAATTATGGCATGTTACTGTGGGGTAATCTTAATTACAATTTTAACCAGGCCACCATGGGATACAGTGCCGGATCGGATTTCAGCGGGGCTATTTCTAAAAGCCGTAGCTGGACAAATCCGCAATTAGTTGCTTACCAGGAGAGCCATGATGAAGAGCGCCTTATGTATAAAAATATTTCATTTGGAAATGGCGCAGGCGCTTACTCTGTTAAAGACACAGCAACTGCTTTAAAGAGAGATGAAATGGCCGCTGCATTCTGGGCAATGATTCCGGGGCCTAAAATGATGTGGCAGTTTGGAGAACTGGGATATCAATATTCTATCAACACCTGTTCCAATGGTAGCGTGGATGCTACCGGTGGCTGCAGATTAGATGCAAAGCCCATCCGTTGGGATTTCTATAATCAACCCGCCAGAAAGGCTTTGTATGATGTGTATGCCAAACTGATCAAGCTGAAGCTGACACCTAATTATAAAACCACGTTTACTACCAATGCAGTTACCTGGGATATGGGCGGAGCAATCAAATCGCTTGTACTGAATGATGACTCATTAAAAGTGGTAGTGATTGGAAATTTTGATGTAACTGCGCAAACTGCTACGGTTACATTCCCTGCAGCCGGCACATGGTATAGTTATCTTACCAATGCCAGTCGTACAGCCAGTGGCGCTGCTGAACAGATCACTTTGCAGCCGGGAGAATATTATGTGTACGCTAACAGGAATATTAATAATACTGTGATCACTGCCATAGGCTCTCCGGAAGCAGCATCAGATATGCCTGTTATGATTGCGCCTAACCCGGTACATACCACGGCAACCATCCGTTATCAGTTACCCGAAAGTGCGCAGGTAAAAATATCAGTCACAGATATCAATGGAAGATCAATAGGAACCATATTCCAGGGATTCAGGGCAGCGGGTAATCAGAAGGTGACGTTACAAACTAATCAATTACCAGCCGGAGTGAACACGAACGGAATGTATTTGCTTAAAATCACTTACAATAAAAAAACAAAAGTTGAAAAATTTTTCCTGCTCAGGTAGGAAGCTTAATGAATGACACAACAATTAAACGAAACCAAACACTTTAAAACTGAAAAAAACAACAATTATGAAATTCAAACGAATGCTTGTTGCTTTGCTGTTGGTGCTAACGGTCTGCAGTTTGCCGGCCCTTGCCCAGGACAAAGTTGTTACCGGCAAGGTAACTGACTCAAAAGATGGTAGCGCCATGGCCAATGCTACCGTAAAAGTAAAGGGTACCGCTGTTGCTACCCAGACTGACGCAGCAGGAACATTTAAACTTAAAGTGCCGGCTTCAGCTAAAACTTTGGTTGTTTCTACCATCGGTTTTGCAACCCAGGAAGTAGAAATTGCCGGTGAAGTTGTAAATGTTTCGTTGGTACAAACAAGTGCTTCTCTCGGAGAGGTAATTGTTATTGCATATGGTACCCGCAGAAGAGGCGATCTGACTGGTTCTGTTACCGCTGTCTCTGCAAAAGATTTTCAAAAAGGCCCCATCAACTCCTCAGAACAATTACTGCAGGGTAAAGTAGCCGGATTGCAAATCACATCAGGTGGTGGTTCTGCAGGTGGTGGAAGCAAGATCCGTATCCGTGGCGGTGCTTCTTTAAATGCCAGCAACGATCCATTGATCGTGATAGATGGTGTTCCAGTGGAAAGCAATGGCATTGCAGGTTCCGGTAACCTGTTAAATACCATTAACCCTAACGACATTGAAAGTATGAGTGTATTGAAAGATGCATCTGCAACTGCGCTCTATGGCTCAAGGGCGTCTAATGGCGTATTGATCATTACTACTAAAAAAGGCGCTAAAGGCAAAGTGAAATACAACTTCAGCTCGCAGGAGTCTGTTGGTACTATTGCCAAAAAAGTAGATGTATTAACAGCAGATGAGATCAGAAGTATTATTACTGCTGATGCAACTGCTACAGGTAATAACTCTTACAAAAGTTTACTTGGCTCTGCAAGTACAGACTGGCAAAAAGAAATTTACAGATCAGCCATAGGTGCAGATAATAACCTCAGTGCCAGCGGTAGTTTGGGTAATCTGCCATTCCGCGTATCATTGGGTTATTTAGACCAGGCCGGTATTTTAAAAACAGACAAGTTTAAGCGTGTATCAACTGCCTTAAACTTATCTCCTAAATTCTTTAATGATCATCTTAGCGTAAACCTTAACCTGAAATACAGCCAGACTAAAAACCGTTTTGCCAACCAGGGCGCTATCGGTAATGCGGTAGCATTTGATCCTACCCAGCCTGTTTTTGCTACTAATAAATATGGCGGTTATTTTGAATGGCTGCAGCCAGATACCAAACCCATTGACCTGGCAACACGTAACCCGCTTGCTTTGCTTGATTTAAGAAATAATAATTCTGTTGTAAACAGGTTAATTGGTAATGTGCAGTTAGATTATAAACTTCATTTCTTTCCAGACCTGCATGTGTTGGTAAATGTGGGCGTTGATAATTCAAATGGTAAAGGAGATGATAATACAGATTCAATTTCTGCAACCAACTACAAAACAGCCGGCCGCTATTCTCATTACGAACAAAAGAAAAGCAACACTTTAGCCGACGTTTCATTGTTCTATTCTAAAGACATTGCAAGCATCAACAGTAAACTGGATGTACTAGTGGGGCATAGCTATCAGGACTTTGTTACAGATGTAAGCAATTTTGCTTCATACGGTCAGAATGGGGTATTGATCCCCGGTTCAACACCAACTTTTGCAACTGACAAACCTGAATATCGTCTGGAATCTTATCTCGGACGATTAAACTATACTTTAGCTAATAAATATTTATTAACTGCCTCTATCCGTAGAGATGCGAGCTCTAAGTTTTCTACAGCCAACAGGGTAGGGTACTTCCCTGCAGTTGCTGCCGCATGGAAACTGAAAGATGAATTCTTCAGTAGCAGCACAGTTTTAACAGATCTGAAATTACGTTTAGGATGGGGTATCACCGGTCAGCAGGATGTTGGTAATTTATATCCTTACCTGCCAAGATACAGCCGCAGTACTTCTACTGCCCAATACCAGTTTGGTAGTACATTTTATAGTTTCTTACGTCCATCAGCATACGATGAAAACATTAAATGGGAAACAACAACTACCTCAAACATTGGTCTGGATTTCTCATTCTTAAATAACAGGATCTCCGGTAGTGTTGATTTCTACCAGAAAACAACCAAAGACCTGTTAAGTGTGATCCCGGTTGCACCAGGTTCAAACTTTGATATTACCCTGTTAACCAACGTGGGTAACATGGAAAACAAAGGGGTTGAGTTTACGATCAATACAATACCGGTAAAAACCAAAGATCTTACATGGGATTTTGGATTTAACGTTACTTATAACAAATCAAACATTACCAACCTGCTGAAACAACAGGATCCTAATTTCAAAGGAATTGATGTGAGTGGCATTGGTGGCGGTACCGGTAACAACATCGGAAAATTCCTGGTAGGTTATGCTCCTTATACCTTTAATGTATTCAAGCAGGTGTATGATAAAACAACCGGCAATGCCATTGAAGGATTATATGAAGACATTAACAGGGATGGTAAAATTGATGACGCAGACCGTTACTACTACAAAAAACCAGCACCGGATGTTTTATTGGGTATCAATACACAGGTTGCTTATAAGAACTGGACATTGGGTTTAAGCGCACATAGTTCTATCGGCAACTATTTGTATAATAACTACAATTCTTCCAATGGTGTATTAAGATCAATCAAAAACCCGATCAACTTTATCGGTAATGATTCACGCCACTATCTGGAAACAAGATTCGTTAATAACCAATACTTATCAGACCTGTATATTGAGAATGCATCATTCTTAAGGCTTGATTACATCAACATTGGTTACAACGCAGGTAAAGTGTTTGGCAACAAAGCATCTTTACGTGTTAATCTGAATGTTCAGAATGTATTGGTGATTACGAAATACAAAGGATTAGACCCTGAAAATTCCAGCGACAGCGGAGTTGATGGAAATATCTATCCCCGTCCAAGAATTGTTTCACTTGGTTTAAACTTTGATTTCTAATTTCTAAAAAACGAATTATATGAAAAGTAAAACAATAATAAAATACATGTTTGCGCTGGTTGTTGCTTCGGCTGCAACATCGTGCGCAAAGAAGCTGGACCTGTTCCCGCAAAACGATCTCACGCCGGCTACCACTTATTCAAATGCGGCAGGCTACAAAAGCGTGTTAGCCAAAGTATACGGTGGCTTATCTATCACCGGTAACCAGGGCCCTGCAGGTGCACCGGATATTGCCGGTGGTCTTGATGAAGGATCTCAGGTGGCATTTATACGTATGCTGTTCAACTGCCAGGAATTACCTACAGATGAAGCAGTGGTTGCCTGGAACGACCAGACCATTCACGATTTTCATGACCTGAAATGGACAAGTGGAGACCCTTTCTTAAAAGGAATTTATGCACGTCCGATCTATAACATCACATTGGGCAATGAATATCTGAGAGAATCAACTGATGAAAAATTAGCCGGCCGTGGTATTACCGGAGCAGATGCTGCTGAAATTAAAAAAGCCCGCGCTGAAGTTCGTTTCCTGCGCGCTTTCAACTACTGGGTAATGCTTGATCTGTTTGGTAAATCAACTTTTATCACAGAAGCTAACCTGGTGGGTACTGATCTTCCCGGTCAGATCACAAGAGCCAACCTGTTTACTTATATTGAAACAGAACTGAAAGCTATTGATGCTGATCTGGCTCCTGCCAAAACCATTGAATATGGCAGGGTAGACCAGTCTGCTGCATGGGCATTACTGGCCCGCCTGTATTTGAATGCATCGGTATATACAGGTACAGCAAAAAATGCTGAAGCCATCACATACGCTAAAAAAGTAATTGCTGTTAATGGTTATAGTTTACAGACAGGTTATGGTAAACTGTTTATGGCTGATAACGATAAATACACCAATGAAATTATCTGGGCCATTAACTGTGATGGATTAAGAACACAGGCTTATGGTAACACCACCTTCTTTGTACATGCTGCCTGTGGTGATGATGCCAGTGAGTATGGTGTTGGTGGTGGATGGTATGGTTACAGGGCTACCAGCGCTCTGGGTAACCTGTTCCCTAAAACCGGCGGAGGTGCTATTGATACTACGCTTGATAAAAGAGGATTGGCTTTTTATACCAGCAAGTTTAAAGGAACAGCAGCTCAATCAAATATCTCAGATATCAGCGATTTCAATACCGGACTGCACGTGAAAAAATTTGTAAACATCAGGTCTGATGGTGGTGCCGTATCAGATGTAACCAAAACATTCTCTGATGTTGATTTCCCTGTTTTCAGGTTATCTGAAATGTATCTAATTTATGCTGAAGCTGTATTGCGCGGCGGTACTGGTGGAGATGCAGCAACAGCTTTGCAATATGTAAACCTGATCCGTACAAGGGCCGGTGCTGCTCCAATACTTTCTACTGACCTGTCGCTCCAGTTTATCCTGGATGAAAGAGGAAGGGAATTATTCTGGGAAGGACACCGCAGAACAGATTTAGTACGTTATGGTTTATTAACCTCTGCCTCTTATTTATGGCCATGGAAAGGAGGGGTTGCTTCAGGTACAGCAGTTGATTCTAAATACAACCTGTTCCCGATACCTGCAGCTAACAGAACAGCCAATCCTAATCTGGAACAAAACGCAGGATATTAATTTACAATTGATAAAAACAAATCATTAAATATGAAAAAGATATCAAAATTAATGTTCTTGTCGTCCATACTGGCCATCTGTTTCTGGGCTTGTACAAAGGATGAAAACAAGAACTATTTCGAGGGTGGAACTGCTCCTGTATTGAGTGCGTCCGCTACGGCAGTAAGTTTGTCGTATGCCAATGCAGCAAACGAAGCTGTTAAATTTACCTGGACCAATCCCAATTACCAGTTTACAACAGGATTAAGTTCTCAGAGTGTAAACTATGTGCTGGAGATTGATACTACCGGGGCAAATTTTACCAACCCTAATAAAAAAGCCATCTCCATCAGCCAGGACCTGGCTTTATCTATTACTGTAGGACAGTTCAACGATTACCTGCTGAACCAGTTGGTATTATTGCCGGGCATGCAACATAACCTTGATGTAAGAGTTAAGGCTACATTGGGCAATGGAGCAGTACCTATTATTTCTAATGTGCTTAAGTTAACCGCCACACCGTACACCATTCCTCCTAAGGTTGCCGTGCCTGCATCAGGCGCTTTATTCCTGGTGGGCGATGCTACACCGGGTGGATGGACTAACCCAGTACCAGTACCAGCCCAGCAGTTCACTAAAGTAAGCGATACCAAGTACGAGATCACCATTGCTTTGACAGCCGGAAAGTCATATCTGTTCTTACCTGTAAATGGCGACTGGTCTGCAAAATATGGTGCTATTGGTGCTAATAATTCCAATAGCCCTGACGGTGATGATTTTAAACCAAGTGGCGGCGATATGCTGGCTCCGGCTGTAAGTGCGACTTATAAAATATCTGTCGATTTTCAGCGTGGTAAATTCACTGTGGTTAAACAATAAACAATTTGTTTTAAGAAGCTGCCATCAGATATAGCAGCTTCTTTACAGGTTATCAAGGTGTACATTTTAAATAATTTATTATGAAAAATATATTCAAACTTCTTTTTTTAGCTGCGGGTGTTGCCTTTATTGGTACTGCCTGCCAAAAGGTGGGAAGTCTGCCGTATTACAGTGGAGGTACCGCTCCTGTGTTAAGCAGTTCGGTAGCTACCATCGCTGCAGTACCTGCTGATTCTAATAAAACGGCTATCACGTTTAACTGGACCTCACCGGCCTATGCCACAGATTCAACCACTGCTAAATACCTGGTTGAAATTGATTCATCTGGCCGTAATTTCTCTAAAAAATATACCAAAGTGGTTACAGGTAGTTTAACCACTGCTTTTACCAATAAAGAGATCAATGCGGTTGCATTGGGTTTTGGATTTGCTTATAACAAACCCTACGATATTGATGTAAGGATCACTTCTTCTTATGCCAATAACAACAACCAGTTAGCATCAAACGTTGTAAAGCTGAAGATTACTCCTTATGTGGTTCCTCCTAAAGTGGTGCCACCGGCTTCTAAAACATTGTTCCTTGTAGGAGATGCTACTCCGGGTGGCTGGGCTAACCCTGTACCTGAGCGTTACCAGGCCTTTACAAGAGTAGATTCTGTTACCTACCAGGGAACTTTTTTCCTGAAAGGCGGAAAAGAATTCCTCTTACTGCCTGTTAATGGCGACTGGTCGCACAAGTTTTCTGTAGCCGATAAATCTGTTACCGGCCTTAATGCAGGAGGCAACTTTGGTGCAGACCTGAACGATAACTTCCCTGGCCCTGCTAAAACAGGTTTCTATAAAATAACACTCGATTTCCAGGCAGGTAAATTTACTGTGGTGGCTACCGGCGGTACTTATGGATTGCTGTATGTGCCCGGTGATTATCAGGGATGGACGCCTGCTACAGCAGCCAATCTTGGATCACCCAAGAATGATGGTGCCTATGAGGGATATATCAATTTCCCTGCAGGTGGAACTTTTGAATTTAAAGTAACTACCACACCTGATTGGAGTAATGCATTTGGTGATGGCGGCGGCGGAACTTTAAGCGCCAGCGGTGGTAACTTAACAGTGCCAGGTGCGGGTTATTATAAAGTAAACGCCAATACAGGTACCAACACATGGTCTGCTACAAAAACCACGTGGGGACTGATCGGTAGTTTTGCTGGAAGCAGTTGGGGTACAGATACCAATATGAGCTATGATGCCGGATCAAATTCATGGTCAGCTACCATTACACTGGCAGCGGGTGATGAATTCAAATTCAGGGCCAACTCAGCCTGGGATTTAAACTACGGAGATACAGGTGCTGATGGCAGCTTAGAAGGCGGTGGAGATAACATTAAAGGTGTTCCCGCCGGTACTCACAAAATCACACTTTACCTGGGTAATGCAGGTTTCTATACTTACAAGATCGAGTAAGGATCTGAACCTGTTTGTATCATAATCAAATCCAAATTAAGCCGCCTCATGTGTTTCATGAGGCGGCTTTTTTATGAGATGGTTGGGTAATAAAAACGGATTTGCACAGGGGGGGTAACCAACTTGTTGTTTCATTTTTCCGGCAAGGCCGCTTTTCAAAGGGGATTGCCTGGTTAGTGACTGATAGGTATATTGTAAGGTATTGTTATAGCATTATTGCTCCGTTATTGCTCATTGTTGTCTTTTTGTCGCAAAACACCCCTGACGGTATAAAAATGCCATTTAAACGGAGTGGTTAAAAACTCATTTGGGTCCTGCTTAAAATAGGTTCCCGGGGGGAATATGGTAGGGGAAAGGTTGGTGTTTGGTTGGTACGTAGTCAGTACGGGGTAGGTATATTATAGGTGTATTGTTATGGTGGGATTACTGTATTATTACTGTATTATTGCTCGTTTGTGTTTTTGGCCTGAAAATGCGCCAAACGGCACGGAAAATGCCTGGTAGAACCTGCCTTTAAAAAGCCTGCCGGTTTTGGATATTTCTTCTCGTATTTCAGCAGACTGGTTTAAAGTTATTCTATAGAGAGAAAAACTAACCCCATGCTTCAGCATGGGGATGAACAGGTATAGAAATTTAGGGGCTTTAGCCATGACTGCCGCCCGCAATGCGAATTATACCTGATACAGCATCTGGCTCTCTCACTTTGATTGGTGTTATTGTGATTATTTGTCAATGATAATTCGCAAAGTTCCCTATCGGGAGACATTTCGAAGAACATCTTTTTTCGGGGGATACCCTGAGGGGAGGGGAAAATCAGACTAATTTAAAATTGGTATATTTGAATTGTAAACCATTTGTATGAATAGGCAAGCAATTATTGAAAAGATTCTTAAAGCTATCAGACTGCTTCCTGAAAATAAGGCAGAGGAAATTTCTGATTTCGCTGATTTTGTTATTAAAAAATACGAAGAGCAAAAGCTTACAGATGCTATTCGACAAATAGTTACGGATAGTAAAGTTTTTGCTTTTCTTGAATCTGAAGAAGAATTATATACTGTTGCAGATTTAAAAGAAGTGTACAATGGCAAAAGGTGATATTGTGCTTATTACTTTCCCATTTACAGATCTAAGCGGCAGTAAACTTCGTACTGCAATAATTGGGGGCTGGACAGAATAGCGCCTTTCATCGGCAGCAAATATCCAGACATCAGTTCCAGCGCTCGACAAAATATTTACCGGGCTTTTGTATTTATTCAGCAACGGCAAGCTAAGCGGGATGGAAGTGTATTCCCCAACTTAAAGCCCTGGCCGTTAAACTAACCTCGCCTATCCAACACTAAGTAAAGAAGTGTTTTACGATTAGTGAAGTGCATAAAAAAAAGAGGCCGTTACGACCTCTTTGTGAACCGGATTGGATTCGAACCAATGACCCCAAACTTAGAAGGTTTGTGCTCTATCCAGCTGAGCTACCGGTCCGTTTTTTTGTCTTTAGTTGTTGGTCTTTGGTCTTTAGTCTTTGGGTCAATTATGTACTATTAACCAAAAGCCAAAGACCAAAGACCAAAGACCAAAGACCAAGTCTAAAACCGTTCTAACGGGCTGCAAAATAACGGAAAAAATGCCATCGAAACAAGACGGGTGAACATTCGTGTTTTTTTGTTCATATAAAAGCCCCTGATACTGGTATTAAATCTCTTTACTTTGTATTAAAGGATTGCCACATGAGCTATAATTATCTTCCGTTAGACAGGAACTGGCTGCATTTCTCGCAGGTGAAAGACCTGCTCGATTTTAACCAAAAAGTATCTATCACTTTTGACGCACATGAGAAAATAATGGCCTGCCGTTCTTTTCTGGACAGTAAAATGGAAGATAAAGGCGGGTTGTACTACGGTATCAACACCGGTTTTGGCTTTATGCAGAATGTAAAGATTGATGCCGGGCAGATAGAACAGCTTCAATATAATCTGCTTGTTTCACACGCCTGCGGATTGGGTGAGTTGGTACCCAAAGACATCATTAAACTGATGTTGATGCTCAAGATCAAATCGCTTAGCTATGGTAACAGCGGCGTACAGATAGATACGGTTATCCGCTTAATGGATATGTTTAATGAGGATGTGCTTCCTGTTATCTATACCCAGGGTTCTCTTGGTGCCTCCGGCGACCTGGCACCGCTTAGTCATATGAGTCTTCCGTTGATCGGACTGGGTGAAGTATACCATGAAGGTAAAACAATGCCTTCTGCCGATGTCATGCGCAGGTTTGGATGGAAGCCCATTCAACTGCAAAGCAAAGAGGGGCTTGCCCTGATCAATGGTACACAGTTTATGAGCGCATATGGCCTGTACTGCCTTAAAAAAGCGGAACACCTGTTAGAAATGGCCGACCTGATCAGCGCCCTGTCTTTTGATGCTTTTGATTGTGTAACTGATCCGCTCGATCCGCATATACATGCGCTGAGGGCACATAACGGGCAGGTTAATACTGCATCGACTTTACGCAAATACCTACAGGGTAGTGGCATTGCAATGCAGGCCAAAACACAGGTACAGGATCCATACTCTTTCCGGTGTATTCCACAAGTGCATGGGGCCAGTAAAGACGCGTTTGATCATATCCTGAGTGTGTTTATCCGCGAGATCAATTCGGTAACCGATAACCCTAATATTTTTCCTGAAGACGATCTGATACTGGGCGGAGGCAATTTTCACGGACAGCCATTGGCTATTTCATTAGACTTTCTGGCAATTGCTATGAGTGAGATGGCCAATATCTCGGAACGCAGAACCTACCAGTTGATCAGCGGGCAACGCGGGCTACCCTTATTCCTAGTAAAAAATGCCGGACTTAATTCCGGTTTCATGATCCCTCAATACACCGCTGCCGGAATTGTTAGCGAAAACAAACAGCTTTGTACGCCCGCATCAGTAGACAGCATTTCATCTTCCAATAACCAGGAAGACCATGTTAGCATGGGCGCTAATGCTGCTACCAAATGCCTGCGTGTTATTCAAAATGTTGAAAAAGTACTGGCCATCGAACTGCTGAGCGCCGCACAGGCACTGGATTTCCGCAGACCCGCCAAAACATCCCCAATACTGGAACAACTCATGCAATCTTTCCGCCAAAAAATCAGTTTTAATGAGGCAGACAGACTGTTGCATGATGATATGGTGGAGGCGATTGAGTTTCTGAATAACTACAAGATCTGATAGATAGTCTGGAGTTAGGAGTCTGGAGTATTTGCGAATAAAGTAAACACCAAACCCCAGACTCCAAACTCCAAACTCGTTTCCTTACCTTTGCAGACTTAGAAAACAACAGCAATGAGCGAAGAAAAGAGCCTGAATTTTATTGAAGAGATCATAGAAGAGGATCTGAAGAGTGGGAAATATCAATCAATTATTACCCGTTTTCCGCCGGAACCTAATGGGTACCTGCATATCGGTCATGCAAAAAGTATTTGCCTGAATTTTGGGTTGGCCAAAAAATATGGCGGCAAAACCAATCTTCGCTTTGATGACACCAATCCTGTTACAGAAGAAACAGAATATGTTGACAGTATCAAAGACGATATTCAGTGGCTGGGATTTGAGTGGTCTAATGAATTTTATGCGTCTGATTATTTTGAACAACTATATCAATTTGCAGTAAAACTGGTTCAAAAAGGACTGGCCTATGTAGACGATAGCACCAGCGATGAAATTGCTGCTCAAAAAGGTACGCCAACAATACCCGGTACCCGTAACCGGTTTGCAGAAAGATCGGTTGAAGAGAACCTGACTTTGTTTGCCGATATGCGTGCCGGTAAATACGAAGACGGAACCAAAGTGCTCCGGGCAAAAATAGATATGGCATCGCCTAATATGTTGCTGCGCGATCCGATCATTTACCGCATTAAACACGCACACCACCACCGCACAGGAGATACATGGTGTATTTACCCGATGTACGATTTTGCGCATGGACAAAGCGATTCCATCGAAAATATCACCCATTCTATCTGTACACTGGAATTTATTCCGCACCGCGACGTGTACGACTGGTGCATTGAGAAACTGGAGATATTTCCTTCGCATCAATACGAGTTTGCGCGATTGAATATGACCTATACCATCATGAGCAAACGTAAACTGTTGCAATTGGTGAATGAAAAGCATGTGAATGGATGGGACGATCCGCGTATGTCAACCATCAGCGGTATGCGTAGGAGAGGGTATACGGCAGAAGCTATCCGTGAGTTTTGCGACAGGATTGGGGTGGCTAAAAGAGAGAACCTGATTGATGTTGGCTTACTGGAATTCTGTGTTCGCGAACATTTGAATAAAGTTGCTTTGCGCAGGATGGTGGTATTTGATCCGTTGAAAATAGTAATCACGAATTACACGAATTCTGGCGAATTATTGGGCAGTGAGAATAATCCGGAAGATGCCAATGCCGGTCATCGCGATATCCCTTTTAGCAGGGAAATTTATATTGAGAGGGAAGACTTTATGGAAGTGGCTCCTAAAAAATATTTTCGTTTGGCGCCGGGTCAGATGGTGAGGCTGAAAAGCGCCTACATCATCAAATGCGAAGAAGTGATCAAAGATGCCAATGGCACTATTACTGAAGTACATTGCACCTATATTCCTGAAAGCAAGAGTGGCGCTGATACATCGGGCATTAACGTAAAAGGAACCCTGCATTGGGTAAGTGTGGCGCATGCAGTGAATGTGGAAGTTCGTTTGTACGACCGCCTGTTTAAAGTAGAAAATGTGGGTAATGCTGAAGGCGATTTTAAAGATCACATCAACGACGATTCACTGCTTGTGATCTCCAATGCCTATGCTGAACCGGCATTGAATACTGATGGCGCTGATGAACGCCACCAGTTTATCCGCAAAGGCTATTTTTATTTAGACAAGGAAAGTGCTCCGGGGAAATTAGTATTCAACAGAACAGTTACCCTGAAAGATACCTGGGCCAAAGAAGTGAAGAAAGGATAATGCCTGAAATAACAGGCTGATTTTATATAAATGCTGTAGGAATATCTGCGGCATTTTATTTATACCAACAATGGAGCTATTACAAAAATTTCAACAACACTGGCAGAAACAATTTCCGGATCTGTTGTCTGCCAACTGTAGGCTATTACTGGCTGTTAGCGGAGGCGTTGATAGTGTGGTGTTGGTTGACCTGCTCGATAAATCCGGGTTTCAATACAGGATAGCGCATTGTAATTTCCAGTTAAGAGGAGAGGAGAGTGAGAGGGATGAACAATTTGTAAGATCATTAGGAGAAAAGTACGGCAAAGAAGTTTTAATAAACCGTTTTGATACCAAACTGCACGCATTAGCCAATAAATGTTCCATCCAGGAAGCGGCAAGGGATCTGCGGTATGCATGGTTTAAAGAGATAGTTGACAGTTGGGAGATGACAGATGACAGAAATAAAAAAGCATCTGATATCTACACTTCCACCGCACACCATGCCGATGATAACATCGAAACTATGATGATGCATTTCTTTCGTGGCACAGGTATCCAGGGTTTAACGGGTATTCAGCCGTTGTTGAAAGAAAGAAAATTAATAAGGCCATTATTGCCATTCCGTAAGCAGGATCTGTTGGAATACGCCAATGCCAATGATCTGAATTTTGTGGAAGATTCGTCTAACGCCTCTGATAAATACACGCGTAATTTTTTCCGCAACCGTTTAATACCAGAGATCAGGGAAGTGTATCCACAGGTAGAAGAAAATATAGCAGATAATGCAGAACGATTTCGTGAGGCAGCTATACTGTACCAGCAGGCTGTTGATCTTCAATTGAAACAATTAATTGAACAGACAGGAGCCGAATGGCATATTCCTGTTTTAAAATGGAAGAAGGCCAACCCTTTGCACACAATTACCTGGGAAATCATTAAACCGTATGGTTTTACGGCTGCGCAAACCAATGAAGTGATCAAATTGCTGGATGCTGACAATGGCAGTCATATTGCTTCAGCCACACACCGCATTATCCGTAATCGTAACTGGATCATCATTTCACCCAATGCGAATGAGGTGGCACAGCATATTTTAATTGAGCAGGGTGCGCCGGGTGTTTTATTTGAAGGAGGGGAATTACTGTTTGAAGAAAGTCAAAAATCAAAAGTCAAAATTAACAATTCGCCGCTGGAAGCTTTTCTTGATGATAGTCAGATCAAATTTCCGTTGCTGCTGCGTAAATGGAAAACGGGCGATTATTTTTATCCATTGGGCATGCAGAAGAAAAAAAAGATCAGCCGTTTTCTGATAGACCTGAAATTATCCAAAACAGATAAAGAAAAAGTGTGGGTAATTGAAAGCGACCGGAAAATTATCTGGGTTGTGGGCTATCGGATCGACAACCGTTTCAGGATCACCGATAAAACAGCAAATATTCTGCAGATCACTTATCGCAAATAACTACTCACTTCATTCACAAAATGTTCCAAAGGCCTGAATTCACTCAGGAACTGGCTGGTGATGATCAGGAAAACAATTCCAAACAAAGCGCCCCATATATGTGCAGAATGGTTGATGTTGCCATGTCCTTTTTTTGCGAGGTAAGCAGAAATAATTAAATAAATAGGACCGAAAATAAAAGCAGGAATATTAATGGGTATCGGAAAAATACCCATGCCCATGGTTGGGTATAAAAAAATGCCAATAAAGATCACTGCTGAAACCGCGCCTGACGCTCCCAGGCTTCTGTAATGATAATTATCCTTATGCTGAAAATAAGTAGGCAGTAAACAAACGATTAAAGCCACCACATACATGATGATATAAAGCGCCTTCCCGCTTTCTCCAAATATTTCGCCGAAAGCCCTTTCCACAATATTACCAAACAGGTAAAATGTGTACATGTTAAATGCAAGGTGCATGATATCTGCATGTATAAAACCGCAGGTAATAAACCGGTACCATTGATGATGGTTGGTGATAGCGGTTGGATAAAAGATCAGATCGTTCGTGATTTTATCATTCGAAAAAGCAGTGAATGAGATCACGCAGGTGAGCAGGAGTATGATAAGTGTAATGGTAAGCATACCTGCAATTTAAATATTTCTCCATCATTTTTGTCTTCTCTCTGTACAAATCTGTGCAATCTGTGGCGAAAAAGTATTGTTGGTCAGGCGACCAACAATGGCATGGGCTACCAATAATGGCATAGGCGACCAACAATGGCATGGGGTAATGGTAAGCATAGTTGCAATTTAAATATTTCTCCATCATTTTTGTATTCTCTCTGCGCAAATCTGTGCAATCTGTGGCGAAAAAGTATTGTTGGTCAGGCTACCAATAATGGCATAGGCTACCAACAATGGCATAAGGCGACCAGCGCAGATAATGTTTTAATAACCCCAGCCTTCAGGCTGGGGGTTACAACATCTCTACAATATGTCGGCTTTAGCCGTAACGGCAGCTCACTTTTAATAAACCATAATAAGGGTATTGTTATTTTATGCGGGAAGTAGTCAGGGCTAAAGCCAATAGATTTTTTCTATGATAAACCCCATGCTGAAGCATGGGGTTAGTATTGTTTTAATACTATAGCCATTTACGTTCTTGTGTACATTGTTGCCAGGCAACCAACAATGACTTATTATCAACTATGATGGTATTTCTCATTCCTCAAAATCGTACAAGCCCTGTAAACCTGCTCGGCCAGTATCAGCCGAACCAGCATATGCGGGAAAACCAGTTTCGACAGGCTCCATGTATAATCTGCTCTTTGCATTACACTTGCATCCACACCAAAAGCCCCGCCAATCAGGAAAACAATTCTTTTGGTACTCTCATTGGCCCGTTGTTGCATCCATTGTGCCAGCTCCGGCGAGCTGAGCGATTTACCCCTCTCATCCAGTAAAATCAGGTAATCGTCTTTTTGCAATTGCTGCAGAATGATAGCTGCTTCCGCTTTCTTCAATTCAGGTTCTGATAGGTTAGACGCATTTTTGGGTGTGGGAATAATATGCCAGTCTGCAGCAAAGTAATTGTTGATTCTTTTGGTAAAATCATCAATCCCCGTTTTTGCGTATGCCTCATGCGGCTTGCCTATTGACCAGAGTTGAATCTTCATGTGCTGAAATTACAGAAAGCTGACAGATATTTTATAAGCCTATCACTACAGAGTAAAAAACCGTGCCTTTGTGCCTCCGTGTGCCAATTATTTTATTTAAGTGTTGTGATATCAAAGTAAATCAATTTGAAAGAAAGTTTCGATGCTTATTTTAATAGCTCAATAGATTAAAAGGTGTTTCAATAAAAGAAAGACAGAAGAAAAAGAGCGTCTCTAAAATTCGAGGGTACTCTTTTTCTTCGTTTTTCTCTTAGTGCAATAAAAATGTACTGAAGTATTTAATAGCACATCACTTTATTTGGTATTCTTCAAATAAGGACTCTCAAACTCCAGTTTTTGCAACCCGTTTTTTATTTCCGGGCAGCTCATGAATAATTTCCATAGCAAACCAGTTCTGTAATTTTCAATCATCACAATAATGGGGCCCTGGTCTATGGCAAGATATGATTGGGCATACCAGTTCTGTGTTTCATTAAAGGCATCAACAAAACCATATTCGCCCCATGTTTTATCTCCAAGATCGTAATAAAAATGTTTGATGGCTTTTAATGATTGCTCCGGTGTGTACACGATGGCTGATAAAGCGGCAGTAGGTGAAATGGTTCCATGATCATTGGTAGGAGAGTGCGCATCGTAGCCATTGTAGGTATCACTTGCAGTTAATCCCCAGCAGTTTTCACCGTAGCCTTTAAATTTTTTCGGGTTCTCTTTACAATAAGTGTAGTTGATGAGCGAGTGGTTGGTATTCTGTTCCCAGTAATCGGCATAGCGATCTTTTAATCCATGGGGGTCTAATCCAAGAAAAGAATAGTGAGAGAAAAACAGAGGGCCACCATAATCAAATCCCAAAGGAAGTTTATAACCGTAAAAGGTTTTACCGTTATTAAAGAAATTACTTTGTGCCCATCCGCGGTGATAAACGGAACTGCTTACCTGATACCTGTCACCGGATGCTGCCAGCACATACATGATCAAACATTCATTAAACCCGCGTACAGGAAAGTTCATGGCCCAGCCATTATTGGGGCTCCAGTGCCAGTACAGTACTTCTTCGCCACCTTTGGTAAACCAGTTCCATTCAATATCGTTCCACATCCAGTTAATGCGGTTACGCAGCTCCGTTTCAACAGAATTATTTGCAGTAAAATATTGCCGGGCACATAACAAACCCTGAAACAGGTAAGAAGTTTCTACCAGGTCGGCGCCATCATCTTTTCGGCTGAAAGGAATGGTTTTGCCTGTTTCGCCATTCAGCCAATGGGGGAATACGCCGTGATAAGAGTCTGACTTCAATAAAAAATTAACCATCTTAAGCAAATGCTTTGCAGCAGTATCTCTTGATATCCAGCCTCTTTCAGCAGCAACAATGGTAGCCATAACACCGAAGCCTGTTCCACCTGTGGTTACCACTTCATTGCCATAATTATACGCAACATTACTCCGCTCTCTTGCCATGCCACTAACAGGATGCGCGAAATTCCAGAAATACTGGAAGGTTTGTTTTTGTACCAGCGTTAGTAAAGCTGTGTCGGTTAAAGATTCCTTAACAGGCTTTTGCTGTGCAGTACAGGATGCAGATAACAGCAATGCAAGTAAAATGGGGCTGGTGTATTTCATGTATCAGTTCGTTTGGGTAGATAAATTTATAGAACTTTTTAAAATGAGTGGCTGTAAGTAAAAGTTAGTGACCTCTTTGCTATGCATATGTGGAACTTTTTTTGTTATTTTATAACATCATACCGAGAAAAAACTGTTGGCATTGTTACTTCTTTGGCTACAATTACGAGTTATAGATTAGTATTCTGAATGGATTTTGATTTTTCGTTGACACGTCCCCAGATAGAAGATATTTTTTTATTTTGTGTAATATTTTTTTTAATTATATTGCACTTATTCCCCCCCCTGAAATAATCCATTCTCCTAAATAAAATAGATGAGAAAGCTATAGTATTAATACTTATAGTATGGTCATTTTTTAATGACAATCAAATAGAATTTGCAGAAGAGACTGATTTTATGATAAAATAAGGGAAGTCGTTTAGGCACAGTTCATATAGGGCAGGAAGAATGGATAGGTTCAAAAATTATATCTAATAGAATTAACAAAGCAGTCCATTGAAACAATTTACGGATAGAAAAATAATACTTGTTATTTTTTGCTTTTTGATAATAAAGGCCGATGCGCAATCAGCGAATTATTTAAAAGGAGTATGGAAGGGTACATTAAAAGATTCTGCATCAGCATTTGAATATACATTGAAGATTGAGAAAGTATTTGGCAATAAGTTTTTTGGTACTTCTATATCTTCTAATCAATCGTTTTATTGTGAAACAAAGGTGCTGGGATCGGTAAAGAATTCCAAAGTAACAGTCTATGAGGCAGAAATTGCCAAAACAAATTATAAGAACAAGGCCGGAATTTGTTTGCTTGCGTTAAATCTGATGATTGAAAATGGCGATATCATCGGCAAGTTTCGTCCAATCACAAATACTGCTAATTGTTTAGCCGGTTCTGTGAAACTTTCCTTTATTGAACCAATAATAGAAAAAGAAAAAAGCAATAAAGATGCCGGACAGCTACGTGAAAGCACAATTGATGCAATAAGAAATCAAGGGGGTACAGTATCTGAGGATATATTAAAAGGTGCCACCGCAGAGAAAAATATAACGAAGACGAAGGAATTAAAGAATATAGCCCTTAACCAGCGCAAAGAGATGCCCCAATCTATTTTAAATTCACGCACCCTGTCCCTGATTAAGGAAATTCGGATAGACGCAGAAGAAGTAGAAATTAGTCTTTATGATAACGGGATTATTGATGGAGACTCCATAACCATGATAGATAACCAGGTGCCTGTATTTCAAAGAATAGGGTTATCAACGAAGCCATTAAAATATATAATAGATAATAAGCAGACAGAGGTGCATAGTATTGCTTTTTTAGCCGAGAACCTTGGCTCTATCCCCCCTAATACTGGTCTTATGATAATATCAGCCAATAGAAAGAGGTGGGAGGTGAATTTTTCTTCAGATTATTCAAGCACTTCATTTGTAAGAATAATATTAGCCCCAAAGCAATAACGTTTTTTATTATTTAACCAAAAAACAAAGTTTATGTTGAAAAAAATGACAACAACAATGCTGATGGGATTCATTACCCTAAGCCTCGTTGCGGCAGTTCCTCCTGTTAAGGAAACAGCACCAGTTAGTAGTATTGAGACTACTACTGCAAAAACTGATGCCAAGACCAGTTATAAAGAGCTAAAAACGATGGCAGAAGAAGTGAAGGGTGAAAAGCTGAATCTTAAAGAGAAGTTCACTTTGAGTATTGCCGCAAAGGCTATGAACAAGGCGGCAAAAAAATCAGGATACTCTGCCAGCGGCGGTGGAGATAAAAGTAAAACGCTGGCAATTATTCTTTGTGTTTTCCTTGGAACCTTGGGTATACATAGGTTCTATCTAGGGTATACACTAATAGGTATTATACAATTACTTACATTGGGAGGTCTGGGTATTTGGGCACTTATCGATTTGATAAGGATAGCTACTGGAGATCTGGAGCCTAAAGATGGTAGTTACTCGTAAGTTGCAGTAAATAAACACTAAAGGGCTGAATATGATTGTTTATATTCAGCCCTTTAAAATAGCATATTTTTGGCGTGAGAAAAATTGGACTCCTTCTTTTGGCTGCTGTTATAGGTTGTTCTTGTTTCGGACAGCATTTTATGCATGGCATAGGTACCACTACATCTTTAATTTTTGGTAAGGTGAATACCGGTAGTATAGGGTATTATAACTTCTCTCTCAGACAGGCAAACTTTACCTACTTTCCCCGATATAATTTTATTGAAAAAGACAATTCTTCGTTAAGTGTGGGGGCCCCGGTAGGTATAGGAGTGGGACTATTGAAAAACGAATATAATAATGAGTTTTCAGCATATTTTTCCTATGAAATTCCAATTGTGTTGGATTACAATATCGGTTTGAAATCAACAGAGGATAATGATAGCCAATTTGGTTTTTATATTGGCGCCGGATTCAGTTATTACAATATAAGTTTAAGAAAATTTAGTCCCGCTGATTTTGATGGTAAAACATATGGGCCTTTGGCGAGAATGGGAGCAAGGTTTGATATATCAAGGAACAGCGTTGATAAGAAAGCGGTTACTTTTGGGTTATTTTTTAAAAAGGGAATGGAAGCTGCAAAGTTTAGTACGGTTGGTATTAATCTGCTTTTAGATTTCTAATCAGCAGTAATGTGTTGCGTTATTGAAATTTATATCCTGATGTATTTTACTTTTAAAAGTATTTAATAATGCAGTTATTCTTTTAAAGCTGCTAATTGAGGCATATGCCGCAGGGTGTGCATATCACAAAAATTGATCCATTCCATCGCCGTCATTTCGCCAAAAAAACGGTGAGGGTATTGGGTGCTGATCAAGGTCATGTCTTTATCCGCCATTGCCTTCAGTATTTTATTGCGTTCAGAGAGGATCTTCTCTGCCATAGACGATGGCATATGGGCAGTTCCCGACGGAACAAGAGGAGGCGGTGCTTGTATTTTGTTTTCATGGTTGGTAATACGGGGAGTATATTCAGTTGCCTTGGCCAACGGGTCGCGTCCGACTGGCTTGTCAATAGAACCAAGTACCCGGTTCAGGTGGATATCAAAAAGGAGTAAATGTTCAGTAACCTCACCGGCTGTCCATCCATTGTCAGCGGGCCGTTGGTTAAAAGATGCTGGATCAAATCGTTCAATCAGTTCAACCAGTTCCCGGGTATGTGTCCGAAAATTTTCTGCAATCATGTTTACATCCATACGGCTAAGGTAATTTTTTTTGCATTCGTTTCTGAGAACTTCAGTTTGAAAGGAATTATGCATACAGCAAAGGTTAAACCGGCAAGGTAAACCTCATAAATGTGCATTAATAAACCCAGTCACATAAATACACTTTAGCTTTTTATCTTATAGATTTGTGGTGCGTTTTTAAACCAATTAATCTTGATTCAACATGAGACATCTATTGCTCTTCATTTTACTTTCTGTCTGTTGCATTTTAAATGCCCAGGAAATTAAATCGCCTAATGGTAAATTCGTTTTAGCTTTTACTGTACAGGCCGATGGAACGCCTGTTTACAGCTTAAGCTATAATAATAAAACAGTCATCAAACCCAGTAAGCTTGGCCTGGAACTGAAGAACGACAGGAAATCATTGCTTAACGATTTTACAATCGCTGACACTAAAACCAGCTCATTTGATGAAACCTGGAAACCGGTTTGGGGTGAAGTAGCGCAAATACAGAATCATTATAACGAACTGGCGGTTACATTAAACCAAAAAGAAACCAACAGACAATTAGTGATCCGGTTTCGGTTATTTGATGATGGCCTTGGTTTCCGTTATGAATTCCCCACTCAAAAGAACCTGGTTTATTTTGTGATCAAAGAAGAAAGAACACAGTTTGCCATGACCGGTGACCATACAGCTTTCTGGATCCCCGGCGATTACGATACACAGGAATATGATTATACTGAATCCCGTCTGTCAGAAATTCGCGGGTTAAATGAAAAAAAGCGGACGTACAATTTGTCGCAGACCGGGTTCTCTACAACCGGCGTACAAACTTCGCTGATGCTGAAAACAGACGATGGATTATATATTAATTTACACGAAGCCGCATTGATCAATTACGCCTGCATGCATCTGAATCTGGATGATAAGAACCTGGTATTTGAATCATGGCTTACGCCGGATGCCCAGGGAAATAAAGGACATATTCAGGCACCTGCAACTTCGCCATGGCGCACAATTATCGTAAGTAATGATGCCCGTGATATACTTGCTTCTAAAATGACTTTGAATTTAAACGAGCCTTGTAAAATTGCTGACCCTTCCTGGATCAAGCCTGTAAAATATGTGGGCGTTTGGTGGGAAATGATCACGGGCAAAAGTTCCTGGTCTTATACGGATGAATATCCTGCTGTACAACTTGGCGTGACCGACTTCGCAAAAGCCAAGCCCAACGGCACACATGGTGCCAATAATGCCAACGTAAAGAAATACATTGATTTTGCCGCGAAAAATGGGTTTGATGCAGTGTTGGTAGAAGGCTGGAACGAAGGCTGGGAAGATTGGTTTGGTCACTCAAAAGATTATGTTTTTGATTTTTTAACGCCATACCCCGATTTTGATGTTAAAGGCTTACACGAGTATGCAAAATCAAAAGGTATTAAAATGATCATGCACCACGAAACTTCGGCTTCTGTTCGCAATTACGAGCGCCATATGGATAAGGCTTACCGGTTTATGAAAGACAATGGGTATGACGCCGTAAAAAGCGGTTATGTAGGAGATATCCTTCCAAGAGGTGAAAACCATTATAGCCAGTGGATCGTAAACCATTACCAATATGCCATAGAAAAAGCGGCAGAATATAAGATCATGGTAAATGCGCATGAAGCCGTTCGCCCAACAGGTATTTGCAGAACCTATCCCAACCTGATAGGCAATGAAGCCGCACGTGGAACGGAGTACCAGGCATTTGGAGGTTCAAAGCCCAATCACGTAACTGTATTGCCTTTTACGCGTTTAATTGGCGGGCCAATGGATTACACACCGGGCATATTTGAAATGGATATCAGCAAAATCAACCCATCCAATAAATCGCATTGCAACAGTACATTGGCTAACCAGCTTGCTTTGTATGTAACCATGTATAGCCCTTTACAAATGGCTGCTGACCTGCCGGAAAATTATAACAGGTTTGCAGACGCATTCCAGTTTATTAAAGATGTAGCGGTAGATTGGAGCGATAGCAAATACCTGGAAGCAGAACCAGGCCAATACATTACCGTTGCCAGAAAAGCCAAAGGCACCCATAACTGGTTTATTGGTAATGTGAATGGAGAAACACCGCGTAATGCTTCCGTTAATCTCAACTTCCTGGAAACCGGTAAAACCTATGAGGCTACCATTTATTCAGATGCAAAGGATGCCCATTATAAAACAAATCCGCAGGCTTATACTATTCGCAAACAAATGGTAAATAGTGCAACTAAACTGCAGCAGTTTTCTGCTCCCGGAGGTGGTTATGCGATCAGTATTATTGAGACCGGAAAGAAATAAAATGAGGGATTTTTAAAAAGGGTAGTAGCTTTTATTTTGATTGGGACATAAAAGCTATGTTGAGATTTTTTTCGCCACAGATTCACAGATTTTCACAGAGAAATCGTACGAAAATCTGTGAATCTGTGGCGAAATTATTTCTGCCTCTATTGATGCATTGCCAAATAAGACCCTCACAGAATAATATTGAGTTCATCATTTAATCAAAAGTCCGGTAACAATAGCCAATCCGATACTAAGCAATGTGCCTATAACGAGGTACTCGGTTTTAACTTCTTCACGGTCTTTTTCTCCAAAACGAATAATGCCTTTAGCCGCTATAAGCAGGCCGATGGCAGCATATTGATTATGAAGAACCAGTATTAAAACGATAATACGTTCTGCAATGCCAATCCATTTACCGGCGTTTTCAAGATTGTTTTGCGGGTCTCTTACCTTATCCCGCCAATGTTTGGTTAACTGCCCTATAATGATGCCAGCCGGAAAACTAACAAATACGAAAGCCGTAATAGTAGCCCATACATAAACATTTTGATTCAACCTGTTCCATGTGTATTTAGTAAAATCCAAATTGATAAATAAAAAATACCAGCATCCCAGTATCACTGCCAGGTGCAACAGTTGGTCCAGTATAAAATATTCCGAAGTATTCTTTTGGTAAGATTTCCATCCGTCTATCATTATATGTGAAACCAGTATAACGATAGCCACCAGCCAGTAAGACCACCCGATTAGAAGCCATGCTGCCATTGCAGTGATAAGACCATGCAGGTAAAGTTTAGGAGATGCAAAATGTTTTGCCCTTCGGTCTTCCACCCATGCAACAGGCTGCAGAATAAAATCTGTTATCAGGTGCGATAACAACAGTTTTATTAACCAGATGGTTTCGATGATCATTTGATTTCTTTGATTAGGTTTTCAAAAGTTACCATCAGTTTTTCAATCTCCGGCCATTTGGCAGAACTAACAAGCTGTGAAATGGTGCTTTTTGATTTTTTCAGTGTTTTTGATGCTTTCTGCTGCGTTTCTCCCATCAGCAGCATATAAATAACTTCGGCCTGTTTAGATGTCATTTCCCTGTAGATGGAATTTATATAGGCAGATACCAGGTCAAGCCCCAATAAGATGGAATTGGCGGCATGATTACCTGCTTTTATAGAAAGCCTTGTACCATCTTTTGAGATTTCATCAAATGCTCTGCCCGACAATAAAAAAGCTTCTCCTTTGGCGGTAGCCAGATTCTTAACAGGGCTTTTTACGCTGCCTATCCCAATGCTTGCCCTTATATCGCAGGGCGGCATTTCATCTGATTTTATCATACTGATGGCAGCCGTACGGCATTGAAGAACTACCTGAAGTGCTTTTGCAGGTTCTTTCAGGTAAACCTGGAAGCTATCGCCCCTGTAAAACTCAGACTTATAAGGTTTCAGGATATGGTATAGCATTGTCATCAGGCGTTTTTCTGCCTTAGGTTTCAGTTTGGTAGAGTTAACTATATCGCCGGTAATAACTGCGTGCTGGAGCATGGTTAAATAATTTTTACAGTGAGTCAGGTTAAATATACGAACTTCTTTACAGTTCGGTAAAAAGTACGAACTATAAAGAAGTTCGCCTTTTTTACCGAACTCCGTTGTTCAACAAGTTTTGCTGTGTATGTGATTTATTTATGGAGTGGCTTTTATGTGCTCCATCCGGTTGCAATGGTTCTTGAACCGGGTTTACACCAGGTATGTAAAACATCTCAATTTAACATGCGGTATTCCTGAGGAGATATTCCTACCCGTTTTTTAAACAGCCTGGCAAAATGCTGCGGATATTTAAAGCCCATCTCAAATGCGATCTGGTTAACAGATTTATTGATATCAAAGATTTTTTCTTTGGCGATATGGATGATTTTGGAATGGATATATTCCTGCGCCGTTTTGCCGGTTTCTTTTTTTACAAGATCACCAAAATAGTTGGCAGACAGATTCAACTGAGCAGCACAATAGGCAACTGACGGCAAGCCGGTAGTTGACGGCATTTCTGAATTGAAATAGCTGTTTAAGAGATCTTCGAACTTTTCGATAATACCTTTGTGTATATTATCACGCGTCAGAAATTGCCGGTCATAGAACCTGTTACAATAGTCCAGAAACAAAATGATGTTGGCGATAATGAGTTTTTTGCTGTGCTTGTCAATGGCATGATTCAGCTCGTAATCAATTTTAGAAAAGCTTTCCAAAACAATATTTTTTTCTCTTTCTGATAAGTGCAGGGCTTCCCTCGTTTCATAGCCAAAAAAAGAGTATTCCTGAATATGACGCCCCAATGAGGTGCCATGTATTAAATCCGGATGAAATATCAGCCCCCAGCCTTTAGGTTGATATATCTCGCCGTTATCTGCCACGCCCAACACCTGTCCGGGTGCAAAAAATACCAGTGTGCCTTCCTGATAATCATAAGTATTCCTTCCATACATCAGGTCGCCGCATTTTACCTGTTTAAAAAAGACTGCGTAAAATCCAAAATAGGCCCTAAATCCACCACGTCGCGCATCTGCTTTTGAGAAGTCCACAATACTAACCAAAGGATGCTTTGTCTCATTGTTATTTAAGGCGTTAAAATCACTGACTGTGTCAAAATGTAATATTTTGTCCATTCGCGCTATTTTATTTCACAAATTTATCAATATATGAATTGATAGGTCATTTTGAGGTGGCGAATCAGTAATAATGGTTCAACAAACCGTAATATGTATACCATCAGGGTGGCTTAATGGTAAGATATTTGCCTTAATAAGTACAAAACCGGGATTATGCAGCATGTAACATTAAATAATGGCGTTGAAATGCCGGTTTTAGGCTTCGGGGTTTTCCCGATTCCTGACCCTGAAGCATGTGAAAGAAGCCATTAAATCTTTGGGTCTAAAAAAACAGTTTTTCTTATCATCATGACCCGGCAATGGTAAAATGGTTGGGAGAAAGAAAATTTGATATTTAATCAAAATCACTAGCGTTGCGTTATAAGTCGAACATTTTCAATTGATTATCATCTTGCTCTTTGAAATATTGTAATTGAGTCTTCTGAAACAGTTGATTTATGGGCATTTTTTCAAAAATAGATATGCTTAAAACCTGTAGGATTTCGTAAAGGCTTTGTTTTAGCATGAAATGCTTCTTGGCAATTGCTACTAAAACATATACAGACACGGCTATCCAAACTTGAACCTTAACAGCATTTTCTGAATGACCCCAAAAGGATTTTATTTTTAAGTGCTGTTTAATCCACTTAAAAAAAAGTTCGATTTTCCATCGGTGTTTATAAAGCTGTGCTATTTCAATTGCAGAGAGATGAAAGTTATTAGTAAGGAAGATTAAAATTTTTCCTGTCTCTTCATCCCGGAACTTTATCCTGCGCATTTTGTTTGGGTAATCCTTTGCGGCATAATACCCATTGAGCATGATGGTCTGGTCGCAAAGAACATCTTTTGCTTTATCAACAGCATGCGAATATAAACGACGGTAGTCCATATTATCTTTAGCTCTTGTTACAAAAAATGCATTACATAAGTGAATTCTGTAAAGCCGCTTGTAGTCTACATATCCTCTGTCCATAACATAAAAACTGTTGGGTTCAAAGGATATGATATCGAGGACATTTACTTCATGAACTGATGCAGGCGAAAATAAAATGAACTCAGGAATCGATGTTTTTAAATTGAGTTGTGTATGCAGCTTTATACCACCTTTTGTACCGCGAAATGTGGCCCAGTAAAAAGTAGATAAACACAGATCAATTGTAGTTGCATCGATTGCGAAAACATTATTTCTCAACTGTATTTCCAGATCGTTTTCATCAAGATATAATTGCTTGGCTTGTTTAATGAGTAACATAGCCAGTTCTTCATAGATGAGATAGGAACGATTTTCATTGGCCCTGGTAAGTGTGCTGTTGGCAACTAATTCACCAATGCCAAGATGGTAGAGTTTATGTGCATTGGCTTTTAAACACATCAATGTATCGCTTAAACTTTCCCGATGTGTGAGTTGACCGAATGCCATACATAAAAACTGGTTCCAACATCTGAAATCTTTTGTTTTATAATCGCCAGAATGCCTATTGACAATGGTTTGAAAGGAGGTGGATGATACTAAGCCTATTATCTGAGTGAATACATATTTCCCGGAATTCATAACGATATGGTTTCCAGAAAGTTATATTTTTTTCGATTCAAAATAATTCAAATCGTCGCAGGGTCACAATCCGCGCAAACTCAATGCTGACAATATTTTCAAAGAACTAGTGTTTATAACAACGCAACGCTAATGAAT
>Ga0208756_100067_pt1 | contig 72539 bp, 69 predicted proteins | sample LakWasMe73_LOW10_2_FD_183901 | JGI IMG/M metagenome (GOLD analysis project Ga0208756, IMG submission 183901) | Freshwater sediment methanotrophic microbial communities from Lake Washington under simulated oxygen tension - Sediment Metagenome... | ecosystem: Environmental > Aquatic > Freshwater >... | reverse complement strand
GTTTACAAGGAAGGAAATCAAGCACGTTCAAAAGCTTTTAAACGAAAGGCCCAGAAAAACACTTGACTGGTCAACACCAAAAGAAAAGTTTAAAGAACTATTGTTGCGCTAAAAACTTGAATCTACCACCGGTAAAAAAGCATAACTTATATTTGAACCTGTTGCACTATTGCAACAGGTTTTTTAATTCCCCCTTCAGGGGGTTAGGGGGTGATGGCATGCGTTTTCAATCTTACTTTAATACAGCCGTTCTTATCATTAAGCAATATGATGGGACTGTACCGTTGCTTCATTTTCTGAAGCAGTATTTTTCGAAGCATAAAAAACATGGTTCTAAAGACAGGAAATGGATCTCCCATCTTTGTTATAACTATTACCGGCTTGGTCATGCATTAAAAGAAAGTAGTGTTGAAGAAAGATTGCGGGTGGCTTTATTTCTTTGCAATGATTCAGCAGGCGACTGGCAGATTTTGTTTGATGAAACATGGATCAGTGAATGGAAATCAGAATTGCATTCGCGGATTGATTTTGTTTGTTCAAAATATGCTTCATTTTCTATCAATGATATTTTCCCGTGGGCAGATGAATTGAGTGATGGAATTGACAGCGAACAATTCATTCTCTCGCATTTCATTCAACCCGATCTTTTTCTCCGCATCAGGCCGGGCAAAGAAAAAATCGTTTTGCAGAAACTGAATGATCACGCAATTCCTTTCAGGCAAAAAGAATCGAATTGCTTTGCTTTACCCAATGCCAGTAAAGTAGACACAATTCTTGAAATAGATCAAGAAGTAGTAATACAGGATTATAGCTCTCAAAGAATAAAAGAATTTCTCCCACTCCAAACTCCTCCCGGCTTAGCCGGGACCAAACTCCAAACTAAGACATGGGATTGCTGCGCTGCAAGCGGCGGAAAATCATTATTGGCGTATGATACAATAAACGATATAGAACTAACGGTTTCTGATATCCGCCCCGCTATTTTGCGAAACCTGAAAGAAAGATTTGAAAAAGCCGGCATCAACAGGTATCAATCTTTTGTAGCAGATATAGCCAATTCAAAATTCATTCCGCCGTTGGCGGGACAAAATTCAAAATTCAACCTGATCATCTGCGATGCACCATGCTCTGGTAGTGGCACATGGGGACGCACACCTGAGCAGTTGTATTTTTTTACAAAAGAAAAAATAGAAGAGTACGCTGTGTTACAAAAAAAAATCGTGAAGAATGTTTTGTCGAATGTTGAAGATCAAGGTTACCTGCTGTACATCACCTGCTCAGTTTTCAAAAAAGAGAATGAAGAAGTAGTATCATTTATTCAGCAAGAATCAGGGTTTGAATTAGTGAAGATGGAATTGCTGAAGGGATACGATAAGAAAGCAGATTCTATGTTTGCGGCGTTATTCAGGAAGTGATTTTAGGCCGCAGATTCGCAAATTAGAAAATAATCTGCGAATCTGCGGCTTACCCCTTTTAACCTCTTTAACTATTTTAACCCTCCCCCAAAACCAACTCCCCACGCTGGATAATTCCACCCCCAATCACATCATCACCTTCATAAAATACAGCGCTTTGTCCCGGTGCAATGCCTTTTACATTCTCGTAAAAGCGGGCGCGGATGCCGTTATCAGTTGTATATAAATTACTGAGTGCGCCTTTGTCTTTATAGCGGATCTTGGTAATAACTTCCATGCCATCTGTAATGCCATCATATTTCATCCAGTTGATCTTACCAATGAGCATATCATTTTGTTCAAGATCAATCTCATCACCCAATACCACTGTGTTGTTATCGGGGTTAATGGCAGTTACATAAACAGGGTGGCCCATCGCAATATCAAGTCCCTTGCGCTGTCCAACAGTATAAAACGGATAGCCTTTATGTTGTCCCAGTTTTTTACCGGCCTTATCTACAAACCATCCGCCATTTACTTTTTCTTCCAGTCCTTCCACACGTCTTTTTAAGAAACCTCTGTAATCATTATCCGGCACAAAACAAATCTCATAGCTTTCACTTTTCTTTGCCAGCTCAGGATACCCCAGATCAATAGCCATTTGACGGATGTCGGATTTGCGGTAACCACCCAACGGCAACATAGTTCTGCTCAGCAGTTCCTGGTCAAGCCCCCAGAGTACATAACTCTGGTCCTTGGTTTCATCCAATCCTTTACTGATCACATACCGCCCGTTAACATGTTGGCGAACCAATCCATAATGACCTGTAGCAATAAACTCACAATCCAGTGCATTGGCTCTTTTTAATAAAGCCCTCCATTTGATATGCGTATTGCACATCACACATGGGTTAGGGGTGCGGCCGGCGAGGTATTCTTCCACAAAATTTTCAATCACAAAATCACCAAACTCTTCCCTGATATCTAAAATAAAATGCGGAAAGCCATGATGTACCGCTGCCTGCCGGGCATCATTGAATGAATCTATATTACAGCATCCTGTTTCTTTAGTGCTGGCGCCACTGCTGGCATAATCCCATGTCTTCATGGTAATCCCCACCACCTCATACCCCTGCTGGTGCAACATGAGTGCCACAACGGTACTGTCAATACCGCCGCTCATAGCTACCAGAACCTTTCCTTTGCGACTCATATTATCAATTTAATTAGCCTATAGCAGGCAGAAATAAACAGCAAAATTAAAACAAGTAAGCCGGATTGCAGGTTGTAAAGGGTTGGAGGGTATTTCGAAAGCGGAAAAATCATGATAATATGTGTAAAAATGATATATGATAAGCTTTCCTCGGCAAATCTCAATACGTGGATCGCTACCTGGAATGATGTTAATCCCAAATTATACAGTGAAAAAAAACTTGAATATGCGGTAAATACGCATTTTCTGTAATTTCATTTTTTCGATTTTTACAAAAACAGAAAACTTATGATAAAGCTTCAGGTAATCGGGAATCTTGGAAAAGATGCCCTCGTAAACAATGTGAACGGAAAAAATGTGATCAACTTCACCGTAGCCCACACCGAAAGATTTAAAGATGCACAGGGCAATCAGAAAGACAAAACCACCTGGGTGGATTGTGCTTACTGGACCGATAGAACGGCTGTTGCCCCTTATTTGAAAAAAGGGACACAGGTATATGTAGAGGGGCAGCCCGATGTAAGAACATACACCACACAGGATGGCCGTAATGGCGCCACACTTACCCTGCGTGTGGCAAGTGTGCAGTTATTGGGAAGCAAGCCGGGTGAAAGCGGTGGCGGAAGCAATTACCAATCTGCACCGGCACCATCTTATTCGCAACCCGCAGCAGCGGCGCCATCTGCCAGTGAACTCACAGAGCCTTTGGATGATCTTCCTTTCTAAAACAAAATCATTTTTTTGATCAAAGGAGATGTACTGATGAAGTAACATCTCCTTTTTTATTAGTAAGCCGGCCATCCTTTTTTCAAACAATGAAAACAGAATGCCTGCAACAGGCGCGGTTAGCAAATATTGGCAAAGGCTTATCTTAGCAACGAACTGTTTTTTATTCCTGTTTTAAATAAGGTTGTTTCTATGTTATTTTCTTACCAACAATTATATCAACTCACTTATTCTGTTTTTAAAAGTATGGGCTGCTCTGATGGTCATGCCAAAACTGCAACAGTTGGATTAATTGCTGCCGATCTTCGTGGCATTGATAGTCACGGTGTGGCCCGACTGAGTGGTTATGTACGTTTATGGGAAGCAAAAAGAGTGAATGCCAATCCCGATATCCGCATTGTGCATGAAACGCCTTCTACTGCTGTGGTTGATGGCGATGCGGGCCTTGGTTTGGTAGTTGCACCTTTTGCCATGCAGGTGGCTATTGATAAAGCAAAAAATGTGGGTACGGGTTGGGTAAGTGTTCGTAACAGTAACCATTTTGGTATTGCCGGTCATCATGCAATGATGGCATTGGAGCAGGATATGATTGGCATGGCCATGACCAATGCCAGCGCCCTGGTAGCGCCCACTTTTTCAATTGAAAGAATGCTGGGCACCAATCCCATTGCAGTTGCCATACCTGCCGGTAATCAACCACCGTTTGTTGCAGACTTTGCAACTACCACTGCCGCAAACGGAAAGCTGGAAATACTGCAAAGAAAAAATGAGGACATACCATTGGGTTGGGCACAGGATAAAGAAGGACATCCATCATCTGATGCAAATATTCTAAAAAAACAGGGAGCCCTGCTTCCTTTGGGTAGCAACAGGGAACATGGCAGTCATAAAGGTTATGCATTGGGCAGCATTGTAGATATATTTTCTGCCGTATTGAGTGGTGCATCCTATGGCCCGTGGGCACCGCCTTTTCCGGCATATGTGCCCATGCCCGAAAATATGCCGGGTGACGGGTTGGGCCATTTTTTTGGCGCGATGCGTGTAGATGCATTTCGCCCCGCCGATGAATTTAAACAACACATGGATAACTGGATACAACGTTTTCGTTTGGCAACACCGGCTGAGGGGCACGATAAAGTATTAATACCCGGCGACCCGGAAAGGGAAATGGAGATCATTCGAAGAAAAGAAGGTATTCCATTGATAGGGACTGTGGTGGATGATTTAAAACAAGTGGCCGATAAATTTTCACTTTCATTCTGATTGGTATCGATTAAATGAGCCATCAAAAACAAATACTGCAACAACTGTTTTTCCTGTGTATAGCAGCATTGTTTTTTTGTGTGCCTGTTGATGCACAGAAAAAAAGCAGTAACCTCAGTAAATACCTGAATGCACAAAAATGGAATGAGTTATTTCCCAACCGTTTTGATATCTCAACTTATGGAACTCCTGTGGGTACTAAAAAAAGGAAGAGAGATTTTTTCACTTTCAAAGCTTTGCTGGGTGCTACAGATTCATTTTCGCAATTTTTATCGGGAGATGATACCGTTAGGCAGAAGCGGGAACTCTGCGCCTTTCTTGCCAATATTGCTTATGAAACAGGCGGTGGATGGGATGATGCGCCGGGAGGTTATTATAAGTGGGGACTATATTTTACCCAGGAAAAAGGATGCCAAAATGGTTGCCCGCAATATTCAGATTCAACCAAGATCAAATACCTGCCTGTTTCCGGCCAATCGTACCACGGCCGCGGTCCATTGCAGATAAGCTGGAATTATAATTATGGACAGTTCAGCGAAATGTACCTGCACGATAAAGACAAATTATTAAAAGATCCCGGCCTGGTTACCACCGATCCGGTGATCTGTTTTGCATCTGCCCTCTGGTTCTGGACAACGGCGCAGTATCCCAAACCATCCTGTCATGATATTATGTACGATCTGTGGAAACCATCACCCAAAGACATTGCAGGTGGAAGAACACCCGGATTTGGCGCTGTTGTGAATGTGATCAATGGCGGCATTGAATGTAATAATGCTGCACCATCATCCGCAAAATACCGGTATGGCTATTATCTGTATTTCTGCAAATATTTCAAGGTTGATCCCGGTACCGGTGTGGAATGTACCAACCAGAAGCCTTTTGGACAGTGAGCCGGTTATTACCCGTTTGTATTAATGCTACATGTAAAGTGTATTACTGCCATATTGTTTATCGATGAAACCCTTTGTCACACTAACGCTTGTTAACAAAATACTTCATCTGTAATAACCACACAGCTTGTACATTTGCTCAAATTTAAATTAACAACAAAAATCGGGAAGGGGGTTGCACATGAAAGTAATGAAGTTTGGCGGCACCAGTGTTGGAAAGCCGGAACGTATGCACCAGGTGGCACAACTGATCACCAGAGACAATGAACCAACTATTGTTGTACTTAGTGCTTTAAGCGGAACTACCAACGCATTGGTAGAGATCAGCAATCATTTAGCACATGGTGAGCGTACAGAAGCGAAGCAGACAATTGATAAACTGGAAGCGCATTACCGTGGTTTTGTATTAGACCTGTTAAAAAAAGAAGCCACTATCACAAAGGGTAATGCGGTTGTTACAGAACATTTTGAATTTCTGAACATCATTCTCCGTATTTCTTTTAGTGAAGCATTAAATAAAGATATTCTTGCCCAGGGCGAGTTAATGAGCACTAAACTGTTCAGCTTATATCTTGAAGAGCAGGGTATTGATCACCTGTTATTGCCTGCACTTGAGTTTATGTCGATTGATACAAATGAAGAACCGCAACTGTCAATCATCAAACAAAAGCTGAGCCAGTTATTGCAACAAAATCATACAAAGAAATTATTTGTTACACAGGGATATATCTGCCGCAATGCAAAAGGTGAGGTAGATAACCTGAAACGTGGTGGCAGCGATTATACAGCGTCATTGGTTGCTGCGGCTATCAAGGCAAGTGTATGTGAAATATGGACAGATATTGATGGTATGCATAATAACGATCCGCGTATTGTTGACAAAACCATTGCTATCAAACAACTGAGTTTTGATGAAGCGGCTGAGTTAGCATATTTCGGAGCAAAAATTCTGCACCCAACCTGTATCTGGCCGGCACAACAGGAAAATGTTCCAGTTAAACTGCTCAATACCATGCAGCCAGAAGCGGCGGGTACTGTTATTACCAAAGAAGCAGGCAGTGTGGGAGTGAAGGCGGTAGCGGCTAAAGATAGCATCATCGCCATTAAGATCAAAAGCAGCCGCATGTTATTGGCTTATGGGTTCCTGCGTAAAGTGTTTGAAGTGTTTGAGAAATACCACACTTCTATTGATATGATTACCACGTCTGAAGTAGCCGTTTCTGTAACTATTGATTCAGATATTTTTCTGCTCCAGATTGTAAGAGAACTCGAGCCATTTGGAACAGTGGATGTGGAAGATCAGCAATCCATCGTATCAATTGTGGGCAACGAGATCGCTAAAACAGAAGATGTATTGCAAAAACTGTTCAGCGCAGTTAAAGATGTTCCGGTTACCATGGTGAGCTATGGTGGCAGCCCGCACAATATTTCATTATTGGTTCCGAGCTCTTATAAAACAAAAACACTGCAACTGTTAAATAAAGGATTGTTTGGTTTATAATACCTGCAACTACTGTATACAAAAGAACCACCGGTAATTGATCGGTGGTTCTTTTTTTTTGTGTGATAGTATCCAGCAAAAAGAAAGCCCCAACTTTTGGTTGAGGCTTTGATTAAGCAAGTAGTCTGTGATTGGTTAAATGATCGATCATCAACATTGAAATGTTTAGTGATTGATCGTTTTTTATTGCCACAGATTGGCACAGATTTTTTTCTGTGGAATTCTGTGCAATCTGTGGCGAAAAAACACGTTACTTAAACAATCAGCAACGCATCTCCATAACTGAAGAAACGGTATTTATCCTTGATCGCTTTTTTGTACGCTTCCATGGCCAGGTCGTAACCCGCAAAAGCGCAGGTCATGATGAGCAGGCTGGTTTTAGGTAAATGGAAATTGGTAACTAAACTATCTGCCACATTAAATTTATAGGGCGGATGAATGAAGTGATTGGTCCACCCCTCGCTTGGTTTCAGCAATTTCTGTGCGGTAAAGCTGCTTTCCATGGCACGCATGGTGGTAGTACCGATAGAACAGATACGATGTCCTGTTTCTTTGGCCTTGTTTACAATTTTGCATGCCTGTTCATCAATTGCATAATATTCTGCATCCATTTTGTGCTTGCTCAGGTCTTCTACTTCAATAGGGCGGAAAGTGCCAAGGCCGGTGTGCAAAGTAACCTCTGCAAAACGGATACCCAGGATCTCGCAACGCTTGATCAGTTCTTTACTAAAGTGTAAACCGGCAGTTGGGGCTGCTACGGCACCCTCGTGCTTGGCGTAAACAGTCTGGTATCTCTCTTTATCTTCTTCGTCTGGTTTTCGTTTGATGTATTTAGGCAACGGTGTTTCTCCCAGGTGTTCCAGCATCTTTTTAAAACTCTCTTCATCTTCATCCCACAAAAAACGGATGGTACGGCCACGGCTGGTAGTGTTATCTATTACTTCAGCAACTAATTCCTCATTCTCGCCAAAGTATAATTTATTACCCACACGTATTTTTCTTGCGGGATCAACGATCACGTCCCATAAACGGTTGGGTTTATTCAGTTCGCGTAATAAGAACACCTCGATCTTGGCGCCTGTTTTTTCTTTGCGGCCATACATTCTTGCGGGAAATACTTTCGTATTGTTTACCACAAAAACATCTTTGTCGTCAAAGTACTCGAGAATGTCGCGGAAATGCCTGTTCTCCATATGCCCGGTCTTGCGGTCAACAACCATCATCCGGCTGTCTTCTCTTTTTTTGGTCGGGTTCTGTGCAATCAGGTTGAGTGGAAGGTCAAACTTGAATTGGGATAATTTCATGTGTCTATGCTTGTTTTGCGATGATAGCCACAGTCAGTTTGCCATCCCGGCTTTGCCGGGGAGGCGATAACTTCATGTTACGGCATGAATTTTAGAAGTTGGCAAAGGTAAGATATGAGGGGCAATATGCCAATTTGGATATGCTAAAAGAAGTTTTTTTATGTGGATATCTTATTTACTGCCACCCGGAATAGAAGCAATAAGCCTCTGTGTATAAGCACTTTGCGGATGGTGGTACACCTGATCTGCCTCCCCAAGTTCCTCTATTTTACCCTTGTTCATTACCATGATCCTGTTACTGATATAGCGTACTACCGACAGATCGTGTGAGATGAAAATGGCGGTAAAGCCAAACTCTTTTTTCAGGTCGTTAAGCAGATTGAGTACCTGCGCCTGCACGCTTACATCTAATGCCGATACGCTTTCATCACAGATAATAAACGAAGGTTTTAAAGCCAGTGCCCGGGCAATCACAATCCGCTGTCTTTGACCGCCGCTGAACTCGTGCGGGTAACGATCATAATGTTCGGGTTTAAGGCCTACTTTTTCCAGTAATTCGATCACCCGTTCTTTTCTTTCTCCGGCACTATGCAACAAACCATGCACCTGCAATGGTTCCGCAATAGCATCACCAATAGACATTCTGGGATGCAAAGAAGAGTAGGGGTCCTGGAAAATGATCTGCATATCTTTTCGGAGGACTTTGAGCTTTGAGCTTTGAGCCGTGCGCAGATCTGTGTTTTTGTAATGAATGCTTCCGGAAGTAGAATCAATTAATCGCAGAATGGCCCTGCCCAAAGTACTTTTACCGCAACCCGATTCTCCAACAAGCCCAAGTGTTTCTCCTTCATACAGATCAAAACTTACATCATCAACAGCTTTGGTGTATGAAATTACTTTTCCCAGGAATGTTTTTTTGGAAGGAAAATAAACTTTGAGACCTTTCACAGTCAGGAGTTTCGAGTTTGGAGTCTGGAGTTCTTTTGCTTTTACAACTCCTAACTCCAAACTCCTAACTCCAGACTTCTCTATTATCTCCCCCGCTTCATTTACGTCCATAAAATCACTCACCACCGGCAGTCTTTCTCCTCTGGGATGCAGCAAGGGCCTGCAGGCGAGGAGGGCTTTGGTGTAAGGGTGTTGTGGCGATTGAAATAATTCTTTTGCAGCGGCCTGTTCTACAATTTTGCCTTTGTACATAACTGCCACACGGTCGGCCACTTCGGCCACAACACTCAGATCGTGTGTAATGAAGATGACACCCATGTTATTCTGCAACTGCAGTTCGCGTATTAATTGCAGAATATTTTTTTGCACGGTTACATCCAATGCAGTAGTGGGTTCATCGCAGATGAGTAAGGAAGGTTCACAACTCATGGCCATGGCAATCATCACACGTTGTTTTTGTCCGCCACTTAATTGGTGCGGATAGCGGTTGAATATTCCTGCAGGATCGGGTAATTTAACTTTTTCAAAAAGCGCGATGGTCCGGTTTTTGGCTTCTTCATTGCTGATCGCTTTATGTAAACGGATAGCTTCCATTACCTGAAACCCGCAGGTAAAAACAGGGTTTAGTGAAGTCATCGGTTCCTGAAAGATCATGGCCACATGGTTACCACGGATAGTTGATAACTGGTTAACAGGTGTTTTAAGGATATCAATAGGGTCTTTGTCAATAGTTAATAAGATCTCTCCGGAGCGGTAAATAGCGGGTGGCGAAGGCAATAATTGAAGGATGGATAATGAGGTAACAGATTTTCCCGAACCCGATTCGCCAACAATAGCGAGTATTTCACCACGGTTTATATGTATATCAATATTTTGTAATGCGTTTGTGATATTGCCTTCAGTGATAAAATCGATGGAGAGGTTTTTGATTTGTAATAACAGGTTTCCCATAGTTAAATATAATTGGGAAATTTTGGAATTGGGAAATTGGGAAATTGATATTTCCAAATTGTTCCAAACAATTGGTAATTTTTACACAATCATTATTTTTATTGCTCCCCTTTCACCTAATTTTGCGCTCACAGTTGTTAGTTTATAGATGAAGGTGAAAAGGATAACTGTAAAAAATAAATCATGATTCGACAATCCTGGTGGAAGCTGCTAAGTTTCGTTTTATTAGTGTATACCTGCTCTTATGGTTTTTTAGTTGAAGTGCCTTCTCCACCCGGCGTTCCTTTAAAAGAAACGATCAGGAACCTGTTCTTCCATGTTCCTATGTGGATAGCCATGATGGTATGTTTTGGCGTATCGGTAGTGTATGCGGTGAAATATTTACGTAAACAGGATGTGGTGTCAGAAATCTATTCTACCGAATTTGCAAGAACAGGAACCGTATTGGGAGTTTTGGGATTACTTACGGGAATGATATGGGCCAGCTCTCAATGGGGCAAGGCCTGGAGCAGTGATGCCAAACAAAATGGTACAGCTATTGCCTTAATGATATATTTCGCCTATTTCGTGTTGAAAGGAAGTTTAACCGACGAAGAGAAACAGGCAAGGGTAGGTGCTGTATATAATATTTTCGCATTCTTTATGCTGTTCCCTACAATATGGATATTGCCGAGGTTAACAGAGAGCCTGCATCCAGGTGGAATGGGTAGTGAAGGCAACCCCGGACTGAATCCGAAGGATACTACTAACTCAATGAGAACAGTGATGTACCCGGCTTTTATTGGCTGGACATTACTCAGCGTTTGGATAACCACTTTACGCATCAGGGTACAGATCATTCATCAAAAACAATTGGCAAATGAATAAGATAAAAAGAATTATTGGTGTTATGCTGTTGACAATACTTAGTGTTGCTGTTCAGGCACAGTCGGCTATTCCAAATGATAATGCAGGTCTCATGCGGAGCAACGGAAAAATTTATGTAGTTGTTGCCGTAGTAGTAACCATTTTATTGGGGTTGTTTTTTTATGTATTTAACCTCGACAGGAAGATAAGTAAGCTGGAGAAGAAATAATGTTCGTCAATCGTGAATCGTTAGTCGTGAGTTTTGTTTTACTACTCACGTCTCACGACTGACGACTCACGGCAATAGTGAATGGTGAATTGGCAATAGGGCACTGTTAATTCACCATTGCCCATTCACCATTCACAATTGCTCATTAGCGAACCAGCCGTACAAGTGAGTGACACAACCAATGCTGAAGAGCAGATCATCTGCTTGCTCAAATAGAAAATCAAACTAAAAACTAAAACTATTTACTCATGTCAAATCAAAAACCGTACAGTTTTTTTGAGAGTGTCGAAAAAAGCTTTGATAAGGCGTCGAAATTTACCAAATGGGAGAAGGGTTTGCTGTCGCAGATCAAAGCCTGTAACAGTGTGTACAGTATGCGTTTTCCTGTGAAGATGGATGACGGCTCTATTGAAGTAATTGAAGCATACAGGGTGCAGCATTCGCAGCACAAATCGCCCTGCAAAGGTGGTATCCGTTTCAGTGAAGCAGTGAACCAGGATGAAGTGATGGCGCTTGCTTCATTGATGACTTATAAATGTGCCATTGTAAATGTGCCTTTTGGCGGTGCCAAAGGCGGTATTAAAATTAACCCCAGAAAACGCAGTGTGTATGAACTGGAAAAGATCACACGCCGTTATACCAGTGAGCTGGTAAAGAAAAATTTTATCGGCCCCGGCATTGATGTACCGGCTCCTGATTACGGAACCGGTGAAAGAGAAATGGCATGGATAGTGGATACCTATTCTTCTTTAAAACCAGGTGATATAGATGCAGCAGGTTGTGTAACAGGAAAACCTATTACACAGGGTGGTGTGCGCGGAAGAAAAGAAGCAACCGGTTTAGGTGTATTCTTTGGTATCCGCGAGGTATTGAATATGCCTGATGAAATGAAGCGTTTGGGTTTAACTACCGGCGTGGAAGGTAAAAAAGTGATTGTGCAGGGATTAGGTAATGTGGGATACCACAGCGCTAAATTTTTCCGTGAGAACGGGGCTATTGTGATAGCCATTGCAGAGTATGAAGGCGCTATTTATAAAGCAGATGGATTGAATGAGGAAGAAGTGTTTCAGCACAGGAAAGCAACAGGGTCTATCCTTAATTTCCCCGGTGCAACCAACCTGCCATCAAGCAATGATGCATTGGAACAGGAGTGTGATATACTGATTCCGGCGGCGTTGGAGAATGTGATCAACGGCAGCAATGCAGAAAGAGTAAAGGCAAAAATTATTGGTGAAGCTGCCAACGGTCCACTGACACCTGAAGCCGATGAGGTCTTTGCCAAAAAAGGAACACTGGTAGTTCCCGATATGTACCTGAATGCTGGTGGTGTAACCGTATCCTATTTTGAGTGGTTGAAGAACCTGAGCCATGTGCGTTACGGAAGAATGGAAAAAAGATTTACTGAAAACATGAATGGTTTAATGCTTGAGCAGATCGAAAGCCTGACCGATAGAAAAGTTACTGAACGCGAACGTAAACTGATCATACATGGTGCAGAAGAAGTAGATCTGGTGCATAGCGGATTGGAAGAAACCATGATTGGTGCTACACGCGAGATCATGGATATCTGGAAAAGCAATCCTGAAATACCCGATATGCGTACAGCGGCTTATGTATGTGCCATAAACAAAGTAGGTACCACTTATGCTGAACTGGGCATCTTCCCATAGCAGTATTTTCAAAAGGATATTTACCCGAGCCATTGCCTTTGCAGTGGCTCTTTTTTTATATTCTAAACAGGATGCCGTTTGACATGCTGTAATAAAAATGATGTATAGGTACTACCGGCGACTGATCGTACACGCCTGAAAAACTCACATTGAATCCGATATGCTTACCGGCATTGATGTTCCATTGTATATGCGGGGCTATCCTTGGTTTGAACTCGTTGGGTCTGCTTTGTAAAAATATATTAATGGCTACATCGCTGTTAGCGCTGGCTTTCCAGTCTAAGCGCACATACGAATTGAATTTGATCAACCGGTTGGTAATGGGTGTGGTGATGGGAGGCAGTTTGTTGGAGTCTACTGCATCATAATTCCATTTTTCTTCTTCATACATTAAACCAAGTCCCGCATTAAACTCCCATGTATCGCCCCTGAAAAAATTATAGCGGATGTTCATGCCGGCTAAAGCACGGTACATCAGGCCGCGTTTATTGTCCCATTGATATTGCACAAAAGATTCAGGTTGAAATTTATTTTTGTAATTATGCCGGTAGCGTATATGTATAAAACCTGCATTCAGGATATCGCTGGGGCCGTTATAGGTAAAGCGGTAACTGCCGGCCACTATAAATAATTCCTTTTTTTTCTGAACCATTAATTCGGCAGTATTGGTAGCATCCCAAAGCGTGATCTGTTGTTTGTCTACTTCCAGTCCGGTGTTAAAGAGCAGATCTACTTTTGTTTTGCTCACATAATCAGCCGTGTCAGATTTGTCGATGTTCAAGATCTGGCTGAATGCAATAAAAGGAAATAAAATCAGTAACCCATTGAGTATATAAAACCTGTAGTTCATAAGCAGTGCAGGTATGTTGATGGATATAAAGATAATCTACAGATTGGATTAACTGTTACCAAACCCGCGCCTTGCGTGTAAACTTTCCTGCAAACACCTATTGGCATCAGGAGAGAAGTGATTAGAAATCAGGAAATTCAAGTATAGTTTCGGCCTTACCGTTTTGTAATGCAAATCCGTAATTGCCTGTGCCGTTGGTGATCACAATAAAATCTGCCTGTATGGAAATATTATAATTAAGTGCCTGCCTGAGAACAGAATCGTTTAACATAACATTCATTTCTTTACACTCAATGATCATCCATGGTTTTGATGCTTTGTATATGAGTATATCAAAGCGTTTTTTTAAATCGCCCAAAGTAATTTCTTTCTCTATGGCAATTAATGAGGAGGGATATTTTTTTACCTGTATCAGGTACTGCAGCATGTTTTGCCGCACCCATTCTTCGGGTGTTAAACGTACCCATTGTTTGCGCATTTCATCAAAAATCCACTCTTTGCCATTTTCCTCTTTTATCCGGAAATCATGCGTTGGGTAGTCGATTTTGATCATAATGCTTGTTTGCGGTTGCGATTTTCTGTATTTTAGCCAATTATTTTTTTCAAAGATACCGAATGTGCATTGACCAAATAAGGATGATATGAAAACGAGAGAAGAGATCGTAAATAACTGGCTGCCCAGATACACGGGTGAGCAATTAGAGAACTTTGGTAAATATATTTTGCTTACCAATTTCAGCAATTATGTTACCATGTTTGCAGAATGGAATAAAGTAAAAGTAATTGGCCAGGACAGGCCGATGCAGTGTGCCACTGCCGACGGTATTACCATTATTAATTTTGGTATGGGCAGTCCGGGAGCGGCTACCATTATGGATCTGCTTACCGCCATTGAGCCACAGGCAGTTTTATTTTTAGGTAAATGCGGCGGGTTGAAAAGAAGGAACAAATTAGGTGATCTGATTTTACCCATTGCGGCAATAAGGGGAGAAGGTACCTCCAACGACTATTTCCCGCCCGAAGTGCCGGCAATGCCTGCATTTGCTTTGCAGAAAGCTATCTCAACCACTATCCGGGATTATAGTGTAGACTACTGGACAGGCACAGTATACACTACCAACCGCAGGGTATGGGAGCATGATGAGGAATTTAAAGAATACCTCACCAAGGTAAGGGCTTACGCTATTGATATGGAAACGGCTACCATTTTCTCGGTTGGTTTTTATAATAAAATACCTACGGGTGCTTTGTTATTGGTAAGTGATCAGCCCATGGTTCCGGAAGGAGTGAAAACGGAAGACAGCGATAGAAAAGTGACTTCCCAGTATGTTGAGAACCATTTAAAGATCGGGATTGATTCGTTGAAACAACTGATCAATAACGGACTCACCGTAAGGCACCTGCGGTTCTGATAACGATGCGCTGCCGAAACGCATCAATCCTTCCAAAGGAAAGGGAAAAGGATAACAGCCAGTGCCACTACCATAATATCCAGCCCAATTAAAAGAAATACCATCTGCCACCAGCCCGCCTGTATAACGGATGAGAAAGCTGAGGTAGAGATTTTCATTAACAGCAATAGCTGCGGAATAATAATAGGAAATCCCATAATGGCCATTAAAGCGGCCTGCTGCTGTGCTTTGGCGGCGATGGCAGCCAGGAAAGTGAATACGAGGCTCAGACTCATGCCTCCCAGACAGGTGATAAAAATAAACTGAAGGCCATTTTCGAGCGGGTTACCCAATAAAATACTGAACACGCCCAGGCTAAGCAGGCTCATCGCTATCATGAGTATCACATTGAAAAGCAGCTTGGATACTACAAAATCAACAGCCCCGGCAATAGAATAGAAGTATAGCATCCGCCCCCTGCTTTCGGCCAAAAAACTCTTGGCAACAGCATTAATGCATACGAATAACTGGATCACCCAGAACAAACCGTTCCATGTTTTGTCTTCAGGTTTATCCATCGACAGGTAAATCACAAAAATAGTGGAAGCCACATATAGCAGTATGCCATACAGGGTGTACTGCTGGCGGGTCTCGAGCAGCAGATCTTTTTTTATAAGGGCTAATATGCGGCGGTTATTTTTCATTGGCGCATTTTCTGCATCTGGGTTCGTACGTTTCTTTTTCGCCTATTAAAACCTGCCCTTCCTGGCTTGTTTTACGGTACGAGACATTGGCAATATTGCCACATTTCATACAAATGGCGTGCAGCTTGGTAATATAGTCGGCAATTGATAACAGGTAAGGCATTTGTCCAAATGGTTTGCCCTGATAGTCCATATCCAGCCCCGCCACAATTACCCTAACCCCTCTAAGTGCCAGCACTTCGCATACATGAATGATCTCATCATCGAAGAACTGGGCTTCATCAATGCCCACTACATCTACGCCTTCGGCCAGTAAAAGGATAGTTTGTGAATTGTCGATAGGAGTAGAAGAGATGGCGTTGGCATCGTGGCTCACTACATTTGTTTCATCGTAGCGCACATCAATAGCCGGTTTGAATATCTCTACCTTCAGGTTGGCTATTTTGGCTCTTTTAAGCCGCCTGATCAGTTCTTCTGTCTTGCCGCTGAACATGCTGCCGCAGATAACTTCGATCCAGCCCCTTCTTTCTCCCGTTAAACTTGGTTCAATAAACATCTATAAAATAAATTATCTACAAAAACGTTTGTAACTTTAGCATTACCCGGCTATTGGTAACCCCCAAATGTATTACATCCAATGGAAAGAGTGGGCACCTTGATCAACAAACTAAGGGAACAATTTGAACAGCATGCAGATGCTGACAAATTAGCCTATACTGCTCAACTCCTGCTGGTTGAGTTGCAGGCCAAACATATGCCCGCCCATGCCGCCGGTAAAATATCTGTTGTATTACCTGCTGTTACCGGCTCATTTAACGTTAATGATTCTTCCGGAGAAGAAGCTAAACCGGATACTGTAGCTCATAACTGGTTGTTAGATACGATACCTGATATACCAACCTTATCTCACCAGGCTGAAGCACCCTTTTCAGCGCAAACGGAAAAACCGCAGTCGGCAAAACCTTTGGAAATATTTGAGTTTAATAGTTTCCTGGCACAGCAAACGGAGATCCTGAATGAAAAGCTGAAGGAAGAAAGAACAGAAGTAGTTACTGCTTTGCAGGAAGCACCCATCCGTGATCTTAAAAAAGCAATCGGGCTTAATGATCGCTTCTTATTTGTGAATGAATTATTCAGGGGTGATGAAAATATGTATGAAAGAAGCGTGAAGACCATTAACGGATTTAATATTTATCCCGAAGCTGAATATTGGATTCAACGGGAACTCAATGTAAAACTTAGCTGGCCCGATAACAGTGAAACTGTCAAACTTTTTGATCAGTTGGTTAAAAGGCGTTTTGCCTCTATATAATCCATTACTTTTTTTGTAGCGCCCGCTTTGCTTTTTACATATGCTACTGATGCAGTTGCAGACTTTTGGCGCATTTCATTATTCTCCAGTAATTGTGTAAAAATTTCTTCCAGTTCAAGTGAGTCTTCAATACTGTATGCACCGCCGTAATCCAGTAATTCTTCTGCTTCAAAATACTTGTCGTACACAGGTCCAAAAACAACAGGTTTGCCATATACGGCGGCTTCAAGGATATTATGAATGCCATCATCACCAAACCCGCCACCAACATAGCAGATAGTGGCATAGTGATAGAGACTGCTGAGCATACCCATATTGTTGATGATCAAAACATTTGTTTCTTCAGGGATAGGCTTGCCTGATTGGTATGCTTTTTCATAATCAGAATATAGAATAGAATGCTTGTAGAGGGTTAAGCATTCCTGCAAACGTTCTTCTTCAATATCATGCGGGGCAATGATGCATTTAACCGATGGATGTGTATTTGCAAAATGATCGAGGGCTTCATCATCTTCTGTCCATGTGCTGCCTGCAACAATAGTAGTTTGGTTGTTACAGAAATGATAAATGAGGTTGATAGGCTCAAAACGTCCGGCAATTTCCAGAACCCTGTCAAACCTGGTGTCTCCGCTTATGATCAGATTGTCTGAAAACCCAATTGTAGAAAGCAGTTCGGCAGATGTGGCGGTTTGTACAAATAGTTTTTCAAAGAAAGTCAGCATTCTTTTATGCACGCCTCCATACCACTGAAAAAAAGGCTGGTCGTTCCTGAATATTCCTGATACCAATACGGATGGGATATTTCTTTGTTTTGCTTCCTGTAAATAGTAATACCAGAATTCGTACTTTACAAATATGACTAATGATGGCTGCACAATATTGAAGAAGCGGTTGGCATGGACCGGTGTATCCATCGGCAAATAAAAAATATGGTCGGCTGCTTTATGATTCTTTCTTACTTCGTAACCGGATGGGGAAAAAAAGGTAAGAAGTATTGTATATCCGGGATAATGCCTGCGGATAGATTCCAGTACCGGCAATCCCTGTTCAAACTCTCCCAGCGAGGCGCAATGCATCCATACAACAGGTTGATTGTTTTTATGAAAGGCAGATGATAATTTTTTAAATAATCCTCTTCTCCCTTTCAGCCATAATCCTGCTTTTGGGTTTGAGAAGCTGATCAGCCAGGCAATTTTAGGATAGAGCCAGGTAAAAAGTCGGTATAAAAACATTGGTTGGCAATGGTTATTCCATACAAAGAAACGAATTAATATGGTTGAATGGCAGTTAGTTATATTATAGCAATTCCCTATGGTTGTACTGCTTTTTTAGTAATTTTGACCTCCTTAAAAAAAGAGTAAGCATGCGACCGATACAAATGGTGGATACCAAATCACAATACCTGAAAATTAAAACAGAGGTTGACTCAGCCATTCATGCGGTATTAGATAGTGCAGCATACATTAATGGAAAACCTGTGCAGGAGTTTGCAGCAAATCTCAGTGCTTATCTCAATGTAAAACATACCATTCCCTGTGCCAACGGTACCGATGCTTTACAGATTGCCATGATGGCACTTGATCTTCAGCCGGGTGATGAGGTGATTACACCTTCTTTTACTTATATCGCTACAACGGAAGTAGTTGCTTTATTGAAGTTGAAACCTGTTTTTGTTGAAGTAGACCCGAAAACATTCTGCATCGATCCTGCTGCATTACGCAAAGCGATTACACCCAAAACAAAAGCTATTGTTCCGGTGCATTTGTATGGGCATGCAGCGCCAATGGAAGAGATCATGCAGATTGCTGATGAGTTTGGTTTGTATGTGATAGAAGACAATGCGCAGGCGATAGGTTGTGATTATACCTTTTCTGACGGAACCAAAAAGAAAACAGGAACCATCGGTACCATTGGTGCTACTTCTTTTTACCCCAGCAAAAACCTTGGCGCTTACGGAGATGGCGGGGCCATTTTCACAAATGATGATGTGCTTGCAAAGAAGTTACAAATGATTGCCAACCATGGGCAGCAGAAAAGATATTATCATGAAGTAGTAGGTTGTAATTCACGACTTGATACTATCCAGGGAGCTATTCTGAATATCAAATTACGCGAGTTAGATAACTATAATGCTGCCAGGCAGAAAGTGGCAGCTTATTATGATGAAGCTTTTGCCAATCACCCAAAAATAACTACCCCTTTTGTTGCGCCTTACAGCAGCCACGTTTATCACCAATACACCATTTTACTGGAAGGTGTTGACAGAGACGGGCTGAGCGCCTACCTCGCAGAACATTCTATCCCGTCAATGATCTATTATCCTGTGCCCGGGCATCGCCAGGAAATGTTTGCCTCATTTGATATGTCGCACTATGACCTCAAAGTAACCGATTGGCTAACCGAAAAAGTTATTTCACTGCCTGTTCATACAGAGATGGATGCAGAGCAGTTAACATACATTACGGACCATCTGCTAAAATATTTAAAGAGATAAACTATGAAAATTGTAGTAGTGGGAACCGGTTATGTTGGCCTGGTAACAGGAACCTGTTTTGCAGAAACAGGTAATAAAGTAACCTGTATAGATATAGATAAAGATAAAGTAGAGAAATTATCAGCAGGAGCGATTACCATTTACGAGCCCGGTCTCGAAAAAATATTTTTGCGTAACCTGAAAGAAAGCAGGCTGAAATTTACCACCGATTTAGCTGAAGGCGTTAAAGATGCTGTTATTATCTTTCTTGCATTACCTACGCCACCCGGAGAAGATGGTTCGGCAGATCTTCAGTATGTGCTTGGGGTAGCTAAGGAGTTAGGGAAACTGATTACCGATTATAAAGTGATTGTTGATAAGAGTACGGTGCCTGTTGGTACTGCTGAAAAAGTGCGGAGTGCGATTGCGCAATATTGTAATGTGGAATTTGATGTGGTAAGTAATCCTGAATTTTTGCGTGAAGGAGTGGCAGTGGAAGATTTTATGAAACCAGACAGGGTAGTAGTAGGCACTAATTCTGAAAGGGCCAGAAAAGTGATGAGCGAATTATATGCGCCTTTTGTGAGGCAGGGAAACCCTGTCATCTTTATGGATGAAAAATCGGCTGAGCTTACTAAATATGCCGCCAACTCATTTCTTGCCACCAAAATATCTTTTATGAATGAGATTGCCCAGTTATGCGAAAAAATGGGCGCTGATGTTGATATGGTAAGAAGGGGTATTGGAAGTGACGACCGGATAGGGAAGCGTTTCTTATTTCCAGGCATCGGGTATGGAGGCAGTTGCTTCCCGAAAGATGTGCAGGCACTTATTCGTTCATCTGAAGAAGCTGGCTACTCATTCAAAATTCTGGAGGCAGTTGAAGCTGTGAATGAAACCCAGAAGCTGCACCTCATTCCAAAGATTAAAGCTTATTTTAAAGGAAATCTGAAAGGCAGGCATTTTGCACTTTGGGGATTAGCCTTTAAGCCGAATACGGATGATATTCGTGAAGCCCCCGCATTATACGTGATAGATGCATTGATTGCAGAAGGAGCAACAATTACTGCATTTGACCCTGAGGCGATGACCAATGTTAAAAAGACAATCGGTGATAAAATTGAATATGCCACCAACCAGTATGCCGCCCTGGAGAATGCAGATGCTTTAATCATTGCTACAGAATGGAGCGAATTCAGAACACCCGATTTTGAAATGATTGAAAGCAGGCTGAAAACCAAAGTGATCTTTGACGGACGTAACCTTTTCGATGTAAAATATATTGCAAACCTCGGATATCACTATGAAAGTATTGGTAGACCATAAATTAATCAGCTATGTCAGGTAAAAGAATATTGATCACAGGGGCAGCAGGTTTTTTAGGCTCTCATTTGTGCGACAGGTTTGTTGGAAAAGGCTATCATGTTGTAGCGATGGATAACCTGATTACCGGTGATCTCAGGAATATCGAACACCTGTTCAAACTGGAAAATTTTGAATTCTATCATCACGATGTTTCCAAATTTATTCATGTGTATGGTCCGCTGGATTATATCCTGCATTTTGCTTCACCGGCAAGCCCGATAGATTACCTGAAGATCCCTATTCAAACATTGAAAGTGGGTGCTTTGGGAACGCATAACTGTTTAGGACTTGCCAAAGAAAAGAACGCAAGAATTCTGGTTGCTTCAACCAGTGAAGTATATGGCGACCCGCTGGTGCATCCTCAAACAGAAGAATATTGGGGTAATGTAAACCCGGTAGGCCCCAGAGGTGTGTATGATGAAGCCAAACGTTTCATGGAATCTATCACAAGGGCCTATTTTACTTTTCATGGTGTAGAAACAAGGATCGTACGCATATTCAATACTTATGGGCCACGCATGCGGCTCAACGACGGTCGCGCCCTCCCCGCATTCATTGGCCAGGCATTACGTGGAGAAGATCTTACTGTTTTTGGAGATGGCAGTCAAACACGTTCTTTCTGTTATGTAGACGATCTCATAGAAGGGATCTGTCGTTTATTGATGAGCGATTATACCATGCCGGTAAACGTGGGTAACCCGAATGAAATATCATTGAAAGATTTTGCAGAAGAAGTACTGAAACTTACCGGTGCCTCTGTAAAGATCGTTTACAAGCCTTTGCCGGTGGATGATCCTAAGCAAAGGCAGCCTGATATCACTAAAGCAAAAGAAATACTTGGATGGTCGCCAACCATCGACAGGGCTGAAGGATTGAAACGTACATATGAATATTTCAAATCGCTGCCCGAAGCAGAATGGTCAAGACAGCCCAAAGAGTTTGCATCAAAAAACTAATTGCAGTACGCAAAAATCAATGCTTGTTACATGTCTAAACCAATTATAGCAGTTGCCGGAAAAAATGGACAGTTGGGGTATGAACTGGAACAATTATCGGTAAAATACCAGGATGCGTTTACATTCCTGTTTACAGACAGAGATATGCTTGATCTCAGCAAACCTGCATCCATTCCGGCTTTCTTCGAAAAATACCATCCTGTTTATTTTATTAATTGTGCTGCATATACAGCAGTAGATAAAGCTGAAACAGAACAGGAGGCCGCTTATATTGTGAATGCTGAATCTGTGGGCGTTATCGCGCAGCAATGCCGAATCCATCATTGTGCATTCATCAGTATCTCTACAGATTATGTGTTTGATGGTAAAGGAACAAAACCATATCAAACAGATTCTCCCATCGATCCCGTAAACTATTATGGCTATACTAAGTGGATGGGAGAGAAGCTGGCATTAGAAAATAATGAACATACGATCATCATCAGAACTTCATGGGTGTACAGTGCCCACGGCAATAATTTTGTAAAAACCATGTTGCGGCTGATGAAAGAAAGACCTGAACTGAAAGTGGTGAGTGACCAGATCGGCTCTCCCACTTATGCCGCAGATTTGGCTGATGCAATACTACAAATGATAACCTCGCTTGAAAAAGGGAATACACATTATGGTATCTACCATTACAGTAACACAGGCGTGATATCGTGGTATGATTTTGCAACAGCCATCCGCGATCTTGCCGGTTTGCCATGTAATGTATTACCACAGCCCACTTCAGCCTATCCAACACCGGCCAAACGTCCGGCTTATTCAGTGATGGATACAGGTTTAATTGTAAAGGATTTTGGAATTACTTTGAATGACTGGCATCAAAGCCTGAAAAGGTGTTTGATTAAAATGCAATAACAACTTGTATTAATAAGCTGTCCAGCCACCATCTACAACAAGCACCTCAGCATTTACAAAACTTGAATCATCACTTGCAAGAAATAAGGCGGCTTTTGCTATTTCTATAGGTTCGCCGGTTCCTGGGTTTAGAACCATGCCGGGCATGATACGGTCATTTACGAGTGGTGTGATCTTGCTAAAATCAATCGTATCACCAATATTGGTATTTACCGCACCCGGTGCAATAGCATTGCAGCGGATCCCTGTTTTGGCATACATATAGCCGGTGTTTTTTGTTAAGCCTATCAATGCATGTTTACTGGTTGTATAAGCTGCGCCGGCCCGGCCTCCGTTTAATCCGCCTACAGACGCTATATTCACAATATTCCCGCTTCTTTTTGCCAGGAATATTTTTAATGCACTGCGCATTGCCTTAAATGGTCCATCAATATTAACAGCCATCACTTTTTCCCACATTGGATTATCTACTTCTGCTGCAGGTGCAAAATGATCCATAATGCCTGCATTATTCACAAGAATATCCAGCGTGCCATAGGTTGACACCGCAAGCCGGATCATATTTTCAATATCATCTTCCTTGCCCATATTGGCAATAATAGTGGTTAACTGGCCGCCATTAGCTTTTGTCTCTTTTTCAAGAATATCAAGCCTTTCTTTATTGATGTCGGCAGCAACTACCTTGCTTCCTTCAGACGCAAATAATAAAGCAATTGCTTTTCCCATTCCGGAGCCCGCCCCGGTGATAATGGCAACTTTGTTTTCCAGCTTTTTCATGGTACTGATTTTATTTGCTTATTGGATACCTAAGCAAAGTTAGTTCTTACCAATGTGTTTATGTTTTAAAACAAACTAACCGGGAGTGAACTGTTTTTCAGGTTTTGAGGAGATAATATGTTATTGTTTCTTTGAAACAACGGCCCTTGCCCTGAAATCCGGCATATAATAGAAGAACCAGCGGAATGTATTGTTTTGATCGTATTGATAACCGCTTGCTTTTTGCTGAAACACCTGCATGTACCCAAGATCGAAGCTTAACGATTTGGAGACAGATTGTTTTATGCCGATAAAAGCCCTGTTCTGGTCGAATGTGTTGTACACGATCTCTTTTCCAAACTGCATTAATACCTCATCCGATAATACTAATGATGGGTACCATGGATTGGAGAAAACAGGGATCTGTATACTCAGTAAATAACGTATGCGGTTTGAGAATTTATAATTGCCTGTAAAAGTATCGCTGGCAATTTTCTCCTGCCACCTGTATTCACTTCTCAGTCGCTGCAATATGCCCAGTTTGCCTGCTTTAGTGATTGATTGTAACTGCAGGTACAAACGTTTCTCTCTTGCAAAGTGTTGCCAGTTGGGGGTAGTTGGGGCCACCCACATGGTTGCAGCGCCAAGGGTAGCTGTTACATTATCTTTCAGCCAATAATTGGCCCCAAGCCTGAGAAAGTAGAAATTGGGGTCGGCCATAAAATTAGTACGCCGCACATGCGCATCTGCAATAAATCCCCATCTGTTGGTAAGCCGCACAGTACTATTGATGCTTGTCCAGAAATGACTTTGATAATTTACTTCTTTGCTTTTTGTTTGAGCCGGTGCATCAGATGATACCAATAAAATAATAGCGGCGATACATGTAAACAGGATGTTTATTCTTAATTGCTTCATGGATGATGCTACAGGGTATTTAAATCGGTTACGCAAAAAACAGGATCAGCAATTGTGCTGCCAGTATCCGCAGGATCATAGTTAATGGATATACCGTTGCGTAAGTAGCTGATGGAATATCGTTACCGGCCATTTTTAATGCAAAAGCCAATGCAGGCGGGTCTGTACAGGCTCCTGCCAGTAAACCGCAAATTTCAAAATAGGTTTTACGGAAAAATTTCCTGGCTATAATGCCAATAGTTAATAATGGTATCATCGTAATGGCAATCCCCATCAGTATCCAACGGTAACCACTGCCATCGCTGAAAGCTGAGGCCAGGTTATGCCCGCTGCCAAGTCCTACACTGGCAAGGAACAGACTGATGCCCAATTCCCTGATCATTAAATTGGCGCTGTTGGTTGTGTAATTATTCAGGTATAAGAAATTGCCAAAGCGGCTAAGGAATAAAGCAATGATCAACGGGCCGCCCGCCATTCCTATTTTTACGGCAACGGGCATGCTTGGGATGTGAAAAGGGATACTGCCCAGAATGATACCGAAAACAATGCCCATAAATATTGGCCCAAGATCTGGCGCTTCAAGTCTTTTAAGCGAGTTGCCCACCACTTCAGTAAATTGTTTTACCCCATCTTCTGTGCCTACAACTGTAACCGTATCGCCTAACTGCAAAAAAACATTGCCATGCGCCACCATTTCTATCCCCGCCCTTTTAATGCGCGTAATGGTTAAGGTTTCATGCTGAATTTCCAGGATATTTCCCAGCCGTTTGTGTGTGATTTCTTTGCGTGTTACCACAATCAGTCTTGAAATAAGATTGCTTGATGGAACATTTCTCAGGTTCATATCACTTTCGCTTCCTACCAGCAGCCTTACTTTTTCCATGATTCTTTTCGATCCTACAAACTGCATCACATCATTTTCTCCCAAAACAGTATCCGGTGTGGGAGTAATCACTTCGCCGTTATGAAACATCCTTGAAATAATCACATGCTCATCCAGTATTTTGAAAACAGCCCTCAGCGGTTGCCCGATGAGTTGTTTATTTTCGAGTTTGATATGAAAGGAGAGCGGGCGGTTGGATTGAAGAAAATTCAGTTTCCTGTGCAATTCCTGTTCATATTCTATATTAACGCCCAAAATTTTTCTCAACAACACCAGCGATAAAATAATTCCCGCTACGGCAAAAGGATAAGCCACCGCGTAAGCAAGTGTAATCGTACCATTATCGGCGCCGGTAATATTCAGGTCTTTTACTGCAGCTTGCGCGGCAGCCAACCCGGGGGTATTGGTAACAGCACCACTCATCACCCCCGCTAAAATGGCTATATGGTTGTGCGAGGTATAAAAAAAGATAATAGTGATGATGACACCAAGGAGTACTACCGATGCGGCCAGTGCATTGTTGCCCAATGCCGTTTTTTTCAGCGAAGCAAAAAAACCGGGACCCACCTGCAAGCCGATGGCATATACAAAAATGATCAGCCCGAACTCTTTTAAAAAATGTTCCGTTTCCTTGTTAACAGTAATGCCGAGGTACGAAAAAAATAACCCGATAAACAATACCCAGGTAATGCCAAACGATATCCCGAAGATCTTTATTTTTCCAAGCGCGATGCCGGCAGCTATTACCAATGAATAAATAATAGCTGCCTGCGCTACAGAGTTTTCTTTAAATAAATCTATCAGCCAATTCATAACTTACCTGGTTTAAAATCCTGCAACATCGGGTTAAGAACTAAACATGTTCCGGCTCCAGTGTCCAATGTTCAGGAGAACGCCATAATGCACTTAATAATAACTCCCTGATAAAATAAAACTCTTTTGGAAGTTTATCGTACAGTTTTGCGAACAATTCTTCATGAGAAAGTAATTCCTGTTTCCAGAGTTCCCTGTTAAGTGTAGTGATCTTTGCAAAATCTTCTTTGCTGAAGTTTTCAATATCATTCCAGTCCATGTCTTCATAGCGTGGCATCCAGCCAATAGGACATTCTACCGCGCTGGCGCCGCCATGTACTCTTTGTACGATCCATTTTAGCACGCGCATATTCTCGCCAAAACCTGGCCATAAAAATTTACCGTTCTCATCTTTTCTAAACCAGTTTACACTGAAAATACGTGGCGCATTGGGAAGGTCGCGGCCAAACTGCAGCCAATGATTTACATAATCACCCATATGATATCCCATGAAAGGAAGCATAGCAAATGGATCGCGTCTTACTTTTCCAATTTCTCCAAAAGCGGCAGCAGTTGTTTCACTGCCCATGGTGGCCGCAGCATATACACCAAAATTCCAGTTAAATGCCTGGCATACTAATGGCACAGCTGTACTTCTTCTTCCGCCAAAAACAAATGCGGCAACCGGCACACCATCGGGATTATCCCATTCACTATCAATAGCAGGATTCTGAGAGGCAGGCGCAGTAAAACGACTGTTCGGATGCGCAGCGAGTTTTCCGCTTGCGGCATCATGTGGTAAACCGTGCCAGTCTGTTAAGCCTTCAGGTATTTCTTTGGTCATTCCTTCCCACCAAACATCTCCATCTTTTGTAATAGCCACATTGGTAAATATGGTGTTGGCCTTAATGCTTTCCATTGCATTTGGGTTGGTCTGGTAATTGGTACCGGGTGCCACACCAAAATAACCGGCTTCAGGATTGATGGCCTGCAGGTGCCCGTCCTTGTCTTTATGTATCCATGCAATATCATCGCCTACCGTTGTTACTTTCCAGTCAGACAAGCCTTTGGTAGGGATCATCATGGAAAAATTGGTTTTACCGCAGGCGCTTGGGAATGCAGCGGCGATATAAGTTTTTTCTTTTTGGGGAGATTCCACGCCGAGTATCAGCATGTGCTCTGCCAGCCATCCTTCTTCTCTTCCCATCACTGATGCAATACGGAGCGCAAAACATTTTTTACCCATTAGTGCATTACCGCCGTACCCGCTTCCATAAGAAATGATCAGTCTTTCTTCAGGAAAATGAGAGATGTATTTTGTTGTTGGATTATTGGGCCATTTGCTGTCTGTTTCGCCGTTATGCAAAGGTGCACCTACTGTATGAATACATTTTACATACTCTTTTCTTTTGAGGTAAGGATAAATATTTTCACCCATCCGTGTCATGATATACATGTTCACTACCACATATTCAGAATCGGTTACCTGTACGCCATAACGTGAATAAGGAGAACCAACAGGGCCCATACAAAAAGGTATCACATAGAGCGTTCTGCCGGTCATGCAATTATCCATCAGTTCATTCAGGACATTCTTCATGCTGTTAGGGTCCATCCAGTTATTGGTTGGGCCCGCATCTTCTTTTCTGCGGCTGCAGATAAAGGTTCTGTCTTCCACACGGGCAACATCACTGGGGTCTGAAAAACAGGCAAAACTGCCGGGTCTTTTTTCCGGGTTAAGTTTAATGAACGTACCTTTCTTTACTAATAACTCACAAAGATTATCATACTCCTGTTTAGAGCCATCACACCAATAAATGGATTTGGCTTTATATTGTTCAGCTAAACTGGTAACCCATGTTTTTAATTCGGCTTTTACATCAGATGATTCATTTAAATGTGCGATGGCTCCGTGTTTCATATAATTAATTAAAGATGAAAGATCAATATGTTTTGTATGAACAAATTTTTAGGAAACTGAGCTGATTTTAAAATGATTATTATCAGTTTTTTTAAAAATATGGATAAAAACATAAGAAAACTGATAAAAATATTTTAAAGAGTTATCTTTTTAAGATGTATAACGGTAAAAAAATCATATAGTAAATTAATTAATAGTTAGATTTTGCTATTGGCAGAGATATTATATTGTTGATCTTCCCTTTTGGATGTTATCTAAAATAAAAAGACTGCTAACCGAAATTATCCGGTTAGCAGTCTTTTGTACTTAGAGCCGTTTTGCTAATTCTTGTTTTCAGAGAAATTAAACATCCAGTTCACACCAAATTTATCTGTGCAGCTTCCGAAATAAGAACCAAAAAACATATCCTGAAGATCCATCGTAACTTTTCCTCCGGCAGAAAGTGCCTCAAATAATCTTTTTGTTTCTTCTCTTGTTTCCGGCTCCAGGTTGATGTGCATGTTATCGCCATACGCAAGTGTAAATCCCATACTTTCCGGTGCATCAGTTGCCATCAGGATATGGCCGCCAAGAATAGGCAGTTCAACATGAAGTATCAGTTTTTTGTCTTCGTTGGATAATGGTGGCATTCCTTCAGGAGGGGTGCTGTCACCAAACCTTTGTATACCGCCACCACTGAACTCACTGTTGAAAACGGTTTTATAAAAATTGAATGCAGCTTCTGTATTGCCTGGAAAGTTCAGATAGGTACATACCCTTGCTGCTTTAGTTTTTTTTAATTGTTTGCGGATAAGCTGCTGTGACTGCATATAATGCCCCAGCTTATCAATATTTTGTTTCAGGCCCTCATCGGCTTTAAATGTTTTTACTACCTGTATAAACTGCTCCTTTGTTTCAAACAGCATATGCCAGTTAATCAGGGTTTTGTCTCCCTGGGCTTCAAAATCAACAGTGGCAATAAAATTAGGTGCTGAAATATGTTCGTACACAAGTTTTTTGTGTGGAACGATTTCTTTGAAAATACTCTTGTTCTTATAATCGGTTCCATCAGGCCCATGCATGGTGAGATTCCATTCGCCCCCATTTTTTACATCCATCTGGTGAATGGTATTGGTAAAACCATTTGGCCCCCACCAGTTTTTAATATGGTCAGGATTGGTCCATACTTCCCAAACCAATTCAACAGGTGCGTTAAATAGCCTGGAGATGCGTAGCTCGCGGTCGGCAGTATTACTTTCTTTTTTTTGCATATTTTTTATTTTTTTGAAGTTTATCCAGATACATTTCAAGTGAGTCAAACCTGCTTTCAAAAAACCGGCGGTATTGTTCCACCCATTCAGATACCTCGTTCAGTTTATCAAACTTCGCCTCGCAAAAACGTTCCCTGCCTTCCTGTCTGATCACTATCAGGCCACATTCTGTCAGAATTTTCACATGAAGGGAAATCGCCTGCCGGCTGACATCAAACTGCTCTGCTATTGCATTTACATTCAAGGTTTTATGTGCAACCATGTTAATGATTTCCCTTCTGGTAGGGTCGGATATCGCCTGAAATACGTCTCTTCTTTGTCCCATGTTGTAATTAATTATGCAAGTGATTGCTTGCAAATATATGTGCAAGCAATCACTTGCGCAATTTTTTTTTGACCTTTTTTTGAGATTGTTAAAATTGGATAGGGCAGGATTAATTTGAAATAAGGAACCTGTAAAACTTAACATCAACAGCCTCTGCAACTTCTATAAAAGTATTTATGTAATTGGTTGTATGTATTTTTTTCTTTTCCATCATTTGGCAGATTTGATTGATCGTTCCTTATGATCAAATATAAAAAAAGTTCACCGGCAGAACAAAGGCCGGATTACGTAATCCGGCCTTCGGGTTTGAACATGTCCCCCCAATGTTCTTATGTTGCAACTGCTATTTTTCAGAATGAAGTCCTATCTGATTGCCTTCTGTGTCAAGGATTACGGCAATATACCCGGCCTTAATGAAAGTTTTCGGAGCGATAATTTTTCCACCCGCAGGAATCACTTTGTCAAGCACTGCCTGTATATCAGGCGTTGCATTTAAGTAAATTAATGTGCCGGTTGCGGATGGTTTTGAATGGTCAGATTTTGTTAATGATCCTGTAACCCTGCCCGAAGTAGCCTGGATAACGCCGGGCGATGAAGGGAAAAATGTTAACTCTTCATCCGTTTCTTCAAAACGCTGTGTTTGCATTTCAATACCGAGAATGGTTTCGTAAAATTTTTTGGCTCTTGGCGTATCAGTTACAGGAATTTCAAACCAATTGATCACATTGGTTTCCGGGCTGATCTTTTTCAATTTTTGCATATATTTTTAATTAGTGAATTATGCAAAACTGATGGTGATAGGTTGATTTTACCTGTGACCATCGTCACAAAATAACCGCCTGCAATCGTCTTTTCCTGATCCTGCTTAATGTTTCTCTTGATATTCCGAGATAGGAGGATAGTTGTGATAATGATACCCTTTGCAGAATCCCGGGTTGGGTTTGTTCTAATAATTCATAGCGTTCTTTGGCAGAGTATAATTTAAACAGGTTAGCATGTTGCTCCTGTTTGGTTGCAAAAACCCTGATGCAATGCCGCCCCAGTGTTTCAATTTCAGGCGCCTGCTGAGAGGCTTTCAATAGTTTCTGTTTGTTAAAAGCAATAACAGTCAATGGCTCGCAGGCTTTAATATAATATTGAGAAGGTTCACCGCTTCCAAAGCTGCTGATATTGGTTGCGATATCATTTTCAAAAAAGAACCCGATATTTTTCTCCACTCCGTCTTTTACGAAATAACTTCTGCAATAACCTTTATCAATAAAAAACAGCTCATTACAAACCTGCCCTTCTTTTAATAAATAGTCCCCTTTTTTTAGATTCGTTTTTGTTAATACGGGTAACAATATTTGCCAGCTTTCTTCAGAAAAGGTGGTAAGAGCATGTATGTAGTGTAAGAGATTATTCATTCAATAAAGGATAAAACTACTTTTTAGGGATGATCGCAGTTGCTTCAATTTCAATGAATACATCATCCCTGAATAACTTGCTTACCTGGACAAATGTACTGGCCGGTGGATGATCAATATTAATGAACCTGTTCCTGGCTTCCCGAAACGCCTGTATTTGCGATGCATCTGTAACGAAGACACCTATCTTAACAAGATTATCTATCGTTCCGCCAAACTCTGTAAGAATGTTCCTGATATTTACAAATACCTGCTCTGTTTGTTTACCCAGATCATCTTTTCCTACTAAATTACCTTTACTGTCGAGCGGAACCTGACCTGATAAAATCACCATCTGGCTCTTGCCCATATCAACAATAACTGCGTGCGATAACCCTTTCAACATGGCAACTGAGGAAGGGTTCCTGAATTGTACAATGGAAGAATCTGTTTGAGCAAAGCCCGCTATCGAAAGAAATATAAACGGGGCGAGTACAAAATATTTCATTATCTGTCATTTTATTTAGGAAGTCAGTTTTTTCTCAACAACAAAGTCAAAATTCTTGGAATAGTTGTTTTGTCGGCATCATCAAAATATTCAGTGATACGAACAATTTCAAAACTATTGTCTTTTGCAGGCTGCGTAAAGTCTGAAATATGATGATTAAAACAGGTAACAACCTGTCGCCCTTCCTCCGTATCAAATCTGGCTTTTGTTCCCGAATATTGTTTAAACGGGTGCAGTTCTCCAATATAAATATAACTCCCTTTTCCGGTTATGATTTGCAGCTTTTTAAAGATCCTGCTCAGATCCTCAATATGTTCAAGAACAAGGCTGAATGTTACCAGGTCATACAGGCCATTGGTAAAATCCCAGTCTTTTGTGATATCGGCCTGGATAAACTGAACTTTATCTGAAACAATTTTTTCTTTGGCCTTGCCGAGCATTTCTTCCGAAAGGTCGATGGCTGTTATGTTTGCTGAAATATTGATCAGCCATTCTGTATTCTTCCCGGTGCCGCAGCCAATTTCCAAACATCTTTCAGCACGTATATCTTTTAATGTTTCCCGCAATGAAATGGCTTCAAGGTCCCTTGTTTTGTTGTGGTTGATATCATATTGATCTGCCCAGATATTGTATGCCTGTTTTACATCCATATCATTTGCTTTAATTGCTGTTATTATGTTTTTTGTGATCAGTATCAGTCAAACGCTGTTAGATTGCCTTCCAGTACAATGATGGCCTGACTGATTAATACAACCTTTTCTGTTTCTAACTCAATATTCATATAACCTGTGCGTTTGGACGACTGGAATGCTTTCATTTTTTTCTTGCCAAGTTTTTCGCTCCAGTATTTTGCAAGGAATGTTTGCACGCCACCTGTAACAGGGTCTTCATTTGTACCGGCCCAGGGCCAGAAATACCTGTAGTGGTAATCATATGCTGCATTGTTGGATGGAGCAGTTACCAGTACACCATTAATATTATCGTGTGAAGCTAAGAGTGCAGTAAAATCAGGCTGTAAGCCGGCCAATAGATTAGCATCACTGATCTCAAGCAGAATAATTTTATTGGTAGGACTGAAAGACGTGTTGATCACATCCGTTAATCCCAAAGCTTTCAGCATGGCAGCAGGTACGGTTGCTGCCACTGTATTGTAAACGGGAAATTCCATCGCAATTTCATCATTACGCCGCGTGATGAACAGGTCTACATTTGAAGCAGTAACAAAATGAATTTCACCTTCTCCTGTATTTTTAAACAGCACTTTAGCCGAGGCAAGTGTAGCATGGCCGCATAAAGGGATCTCCTTTTTGGGTGAGAAATACCTGATTGAATAAGTATTTTGTTTGCCGCTCTGTTGCACAAAAGCTGTTTCAGAAAGACCAAGCTCCTGTGCTATTTTAAGCATTTTATCTTCACTAAGTGCCTGCTCCGGAAAGCATACGCCTGCGGGGTTTCCTTTAAAAGCTTCTTTGGTAAATGAGTCAACAATGTAAGTTTTCATAATATTGGTAAGGTTCAGATAAGTTATTATTTATTTTAACCGCAACACCATCTGGTCTTCTGTAAAATATTTTCCTTTCCATTTAATGGCATTTATTTCCGAACTAAATGTCTGGAACCCGAATTTCCCGTACAATGTTTTGGCAGTTGTATTGTTTGCAATAACAGTCAGGTTAATCTGTTCAATATCGTTAATTTTTTTCACCCTGTTTAGCAGTTCTTCAATCAGTTTCCTGGCAATTCCTTTTCCACGAAAATCTGTTGAAACATACATTCTGAACAGGATGCCCTTATGCCTTAATTTTTCCCTGTCTGCGCCATCACGCGTAAAGCTGACCACTCCCGCCAATGTATGGTTGATGTAGGCGCCAAGTGTAAAACTGTCTTCCCTGTTTTTGGTGGGGAACGGCGCATCTAAATCATCAGCCGGTGTGATTCGAAAATTTTCTTCATCGTATACAAGACCAACAGCCAGAAACTGTTTGTATTGGCTGTGTTGATCTGATGTTAGATCAACTATTTTTAAATTGTTCATTGTGTTTATTCTTGGAAAACGAAAAATGATAAAGTTTTGTATTACTGAGATGCTGTTCTGTTATATTTTACTAATTTACTTGCCCATGGTATAAAAAACCGGAAGTTAGGAGCATCAGTATGTCCGCCATCATGTTGCCGCCAGGCTAATTCGCCATCAAGCATATTAGTTAGTACAGGAGGCATTTCTTCTTTTGTGTAATCATTAGAAACACCTAAATCTTTTGCCCCTAATAATTTAAAAACTGAACCTGCCGCCACTGCAGCCATATAACTTCCTTTTTGATCTAACCATTTCCCATCACCCTTTTCAGGTATTCCATAACTTATAAAAATTAATCGTGGCGCGCATAGTGCAATCAAATCATGTGAATCCACAGGTAAATCACAGCCTGTTTTACTGCCAAAAACTGCTTCCGATGCACCATATTTCATATAATTCCCGGCCATCCAGTAATACTCAGCACCTGTTAAATTCTCAACTGTTTCGCCAAAAATCCGACGATGCAATACAGTACCCCCTTTTCCGGAAGAACCAATTAATCCAACTGCGAATCGCGACTCAAATGCAAGCGTAACCAATGCAGCTTTCCCATATCTTGATACGCCTTCAATACCTGTTTTTTTTGCATCCACCAATGGGTCTGTTTCAAGATAATCAAGACCACGGGCAGCACCCCATGCCCATGCCCGGAGTGAACCCCAGTCATCAGGTTTACGGGGTTGCCCTTTATTTACCAAACCAATAATACCTCTCGTAATGCCTGCACCATTGTCTGCCTGAATACTCGCAGGGTCAATAGTAGCGTATCCCCAACCCGCAGCTAATAACTGTTCAGTTGGGGAAGAATCATCATTCGGTGCGAGTGCAACTTCCGGCAATTTTGTGACAGAAGTAGCAGCAGCCGAAGGAAATGAAGGGCGACCGAACATCATTAAAACAGGAACGGAGCCCTTTACATTTGCAGGAACTATCAGTATCATATTAATATCTACATTGATAAAAGGGTAGTCACTATTATCAACATGACCTATTAGTTGTTTGGCAATTACAGGCGTACGACCTATAAATTCTTTGCCTGTAATTTTTACAGTCCAGGTTGTATTCGGAATGTTTTTTGGCAACCTTCCATACATTTCATTTTCAATATCCTCCACAAGTTCTGGTCTGCGTTGTTCCCACCATACATTGGCCGATGTTACCCTATTGCCATTTTTTAGTGCCAGTACTTCAGGCAATTGCGGGCAAGGGTTTGCAATTGATTCGTCATAATTTGCCTGAATAGTTATTTTTTCATTACCACCCGGTCCCGGTCGTAAACTTTTTATACCAAGTTGCTTCATCATGTTATCATGATCTTGCTGTGCCGTAAATGATACCAATGATGGAAATTTACTGCTATCAATTTTTATATCCTGGGCAATTGATGCTTTTGCAAGAGACAAGACCGTTAAGAAAAAAATAACCGGTTTCATATTTAAGTTTAAGCAGTTAAGATTTCAAGTAATTATAAATTCAGTTATCTAATTCAGTTTTTTTACGAACGGTCGGGGCAGTTGAGGAACGATCATCCGGTGCGTCTGCTTGCTGTTGCTGAATGAATATACAAAAATTAGTGATATGTTCTGCTGCCTAAAAGGGAAGAAGTGCATTGCTCGTAGCAGAAAAATTGCCACAGAAGGCACAGATTACCCCAGCGGTTTTTCTGTGTTCATCTGTGCCTTCTGTGGCAAAAAAAACTCGTATCAAATTGATACAAAGCTCCAGATTGGCTGAACAACCGGGTTGGCTGTATTTTTTTATTCAACAGGAAACTTAACGTTGATTTCAGGATCAGCAGATGCAAAGAGCTTTGATTCATAAAAATAGTTGGCCATTTGTATAGTGTCGCCTTTAGAATTTTTAGTAACTCTTAGTGTAAACCACTTTGGCATAAATTGATTTTGTTCTATCAATACAGTCTTTGTTTCGGCAATCATTTTATATAGATCAGTCAAATTGTTTTCATCAAAGACTTTTACATAAAAAACACTACTGTAACTGTTCACACAAAGATTTCCCAATGGCATCATGATCATACTTTGACAGTTATCTGTTTTCATTGTATAGCGTGCAGATGAAATGATTGGGTTCTTTTGCAGGTTGAAAATAATATCTGTTATTTCTTCGCAGGTCTTCGGGTTGCTGAACTTTAAGACTGCTGACTTGCTGCTATAAAGGGTGTAGTGATAATTCTGATCGAAATAATTTACAGAGGCTATAAACTTTCGTATGTCTCTATCGCTATAGATTGTATCGAAAACAACTAAAATGTAGTTATTTGACAATTCTCCGAGTGTGTCTTTTGCGCCCCGGTAGTATCTGAAATTGGTAAAGTTACAGATGCCCTTAGGCGCACTCTCCGTTGTATCCTTATCGCAACTAATGAACATGATTGTAAACAAGAATAGATATAATATTCCTTTTATCACGGGTGATTAGGTTGGTAAGTGAATATACAAAAAAATGTTATATTAAGTTGGAGATGATGATGGGGCAGAGAATTAAAAAAAGGGAAAGACTCTCATCTTTCCCTCTCGTTGCCCGACCAGGATTCGAACCTAGACATACTGAACCAAAATCAGTTGTACTACCCTTATACTATCGGGCAATCCGCACATTCTTTATCAGAATGGGCTGCAAAAATAGGGTTGTGCCCGAATCGTTCCAAATTTTTTACCGGATGAACTGTAAATCAATGCACTATTCCGGTTTTTGAACCAGCCGGCCCTTTGTTTCTTTAGTAAGCTGCAATCGCTGTGAGCCAACGGTACGTAGTATGTTGTGATAGAAGAATTGGCTATCTTTCACCTGCAGAAACCCCTTGCTTTTGGGGTGGAAAATATTTTTAATCAGATCCGGTACTCCCGGCTATTAACACGTAATTAAACAATGGATATGAATAAACTGATCTTATTAGGTGTTTTTGTAGTAAGTATGATCCTTATGTCGTTCAATTTTATGAAAAAGAAGAAAGTTGTTTTTTTTGGTGACTCGATCACCCAGATAGGGGTAAACCCCGGCGGATACATTAAACTAATGGATTCGCTGATCAAACAGGAAGGCGCAGAAAATAATTATGAGCTGATTGGCGCAGGTATTGGCGGCAATAAGATCTATGATCTTTATTTGCGGATGGAAGAGGATGTGCTCAAACAAAACCCCGATATCGTTGTCGTCTTTGTTGGCGTTAACGATGTATGGCATAAAAGCTCCCACGGTACCGGAACCGATTTTGATAAGTTTGGCAAATTCTATGAGGCGGTGGTAAACAAACTGCAGGCCGCAGGTATTAAAGTGATCATCAGCACCCCGGCTGTAATAGGAGAGCGCACAGATCATTCCAATCCACAGGATGGCGACCTTAATTTTTACACCAACTGGATCCGTTCTTATGCAGCTAAAAAAGAAATTCCATTGGTTGATCTCCGCGCAGGATTTATCGAATACAATCTGAAAAATAACCCACACAATAAAGAGTCAGGCATACTTACCATAGACAGGGTACACCTAAACCACGCAGGCAACCTGTTGGTAGCTGAAGCCATGTGGAACGCAATCAAATCAGTAAAATAAACTGCGCCTTTGCGGCTTTGCGTGCTTTTTTCACACGAAGCAGCAGTTGTGTGTAAAAAAAGAAGCCGCAGATTCGCAGATTTTTTTCTGATCTGCGAATCTGCGGCTCAATAAATTCAGCATTCAAAATTCCCTAACTCACCGCTTTCACCAGATAATAGTTTTTCTTTCCTTTCTGCACCAATAAATAGGCATCGCGCAAAAGATCGGCGCTTACTATCTGTGTTTTATCAGTAGAAATTTTTTCTTTGTTAAGGCTCAAACCGCCTGCCTGCCACATTTTACGCGCTTCTCCTTTACTGGGGAAGATTTGTGTATCAGCAAGAAAACTTATTAAATCGTATCCTTCAGTCAACAGCTCTTTTTTTATTTCAATAGAAGGCACACCTTCCATTACCTGCAGTAACTGGTCTTCTGTAAGGTTCTGCAGTATTTGTGTGGTAGCGTTGCCAAATAAAATGCCGGATGCTTCTATTGCAAAAACATAATCTTCGCGGCTGTGTACAAAACAGGTTAATTCTTCTGCCAGCTTTTTCTGCAATACACGCTCATGCGGCGCTGTTTCGTGTTGTGCTAACAGGGTGTCTATCTCTTCTTTTGGTAAGAGCGTAAATATTTTGATCCATTTTTTTGCATCCTCATCACTTGCATTCAGCCAGAACTGGTAAAACTGATAAGGAGATGTTTTCTTCGGGTCGAGCCAGATATTTCCTTTCTCTGTTTTGCCAAATTTGCCACCATCCGCTTTGGTAATGAGCGGACAGGTAAACGCAAATGCTTCGCCACCGGCTTTACGGCGTATCAGTTCTGTTCCGGTAACAATATTGCCCCACTGGTCGCTGCCACCCATCTGCAGTTTGCAGCCTCTATGCGTGTACAGCCAGTAAAAATCGTAGCCCTGTACCAACTGGTAAGTAAATTCGGTAAAGCTCATGCCTGTTTCGCCTTCTAATCTTTTCTTCACACTGTCTTTCGACATCATGTAATTCACGGTAATATGTTTACCCACATCGCGGATAAAATTCAGAAAACTGAAATCTTTAAACCAATCATAGTTATTCACCATTTCAGCCGCATTGGGCCTGTCGGGGGTAAAGTCTAAAAACCTTGCTAACTGGTTGCGTACACCGGCTTGATTGTGCAGCAATACTTCTTCGCTCAGTAAATTGCGTTCTTCGCTTTTACCGCTGGGGTCGCCCACCATGCCGGTAGCGCCGCCAACAAGGGCAAAGGGCCTGTGCCCGGCTCTTTGTAAATGCACCAGCAATAAAATGGGCACTAAGCTGCCAATATGCAGACTGTCTGATGTGGGGTCGAAGCCGATATAGCCCGAAACCATTTCTTTTTGCAATAATTCTTCTGTGCCCGGCATAATGTCCTGTATCATGCCCCTCCACTGTAATTCTTCTATCAGATTCATCTGTTCTGGTGTTTGCGCAAAAGTAAGGAATCGTGAGACGTGAATCGTCAGGCGTGAATGGTGAATAGTGAATGGGCAATGGTGAATATTTTGTGAGGCAGATTCATGCGTTGCACCGACAATCTAAAATAATCAGCCATTCATTCACCATTCACCATTGCCCATTCACTAAATTTGCTCCCATGAAAACAGTTGGCGATGGCACCCGGGCCTTGAATTTCTTAATAGACACACTCATCATTTTTGTCCTGGCATTTTTCAGCTTCCGCGCATGGAACTGGCAGGTAATGTACTGGGGATACAGGCCTTATAATTTTGGCTGGTTCTTTTTTGGCATATTATTTCTGTACTACACTTTGTTTGAAGGGCTATTTGGCCGCACGCCCGGCAAATGGTTCACTTATTCAAAAGTGGTTACTGAATCAGGTAACAAGCCGTCTTTTGGTCAGGTACTGATCAGGAGTTTTGTAAGAATTACAGTGATAGATCTGTTCTTTATGCCCATACTCGGTAAACCACTGCATGACTATCTCAGCAGAACAAAGGTTGTGGAAAGCTGAACGCTGAACGCGGCGGGCAAGAGAACCTATGATTTAGCGTTCAGTGTTCTGCGTTCAGCATTCCGCGTACAAGATTCCTTAATTCGCAAGCTTCAAGCGCCAACATGCCTTAGTTTTACAAATAATTCATTCTTGTATTTCGTACTTCAAAATTTGTACTTAACAAATGGCTAAAATAGGGATCAATATAGCAACAGGCAGTTTACAAAAAGCAGAGATGATTGTGGGGATTGATTTAGGTACCACCAACAGTCTGGTAGCTATTATTCACCCGGAAAGCAAGCATCCTACTGCTTTAAAGGAACATAATTCGAGCAGCCTGGTTCCGAGTATTGTACATTTTGATGCGTATGGTAATGCCACCGTAGGAGAGGAAGCAAAACAATTTCTGGAAACAGATCCCCATAATACCATCTTCAGCGCCAAACGCTTAATGGGTAAGAGTTACAAGGATATACAGGAGAACGCAGGTTTTTTTACTTATAAAGTGATTGATGATGACACAGACAGCCTGGTTAAAGTACAGGTAGGCAACAGGTTTTATTCTCCGATAGACCTGTCTTCATTTATTTTAAAAGAGCTCAAACAAAGAGCTGAACATATTCTTAAAACACCCGTTACCAAAGCAGTAATTACAGTGCCTGCTTATTTCAATGATGCACAAAGACAGGCCACACGCGATGCCGGAAAGCTGGCAGGACTGGATGTTTTACGTATAGTGAATGAGCCAACAGCCGCAAGTCTTGCGTATGGGTTGGGACTCAGAAAAGACGAAGAAAAAACCATTGCTGTATATGATCTGGGAGGCGGTACGTTTGATATTTCTATACTAAAAATTAGTAACGGCATTTTTGAAGTGCTGAGCACCAATGGTAATACGTATCTCGGCGGAGATGATATAGACAGGGCCATAGTTCAATACTGGATTAATAAGGCTGGTATTACAGAGGATGAACTTCATGCAAATAAAGCATTATCGCAGGGATTGCGTTTACGTGCGGAAGAAGCAAAAAAACAATTAAGCACTAACGATTCCTTTAGTGTAGAATGGAACGGTGAAACACTGGCTATTACCAAAGAAGTATTTGAAGGATTGATCAAACCATTGATCGGTCAAACCATACAGGCATGCACCAATGCATTGGCCGATTCAAAATTAATCACCAAAGACATTGATACAATTGTGATGGTAGGAGGCAGTACCCGCGTTCCTGCTGTAAAAGAAGCAGTGAGTGCATTTTTTGGTAAACCGGTTAATGACACTGTTAATCCTGATGAAGTAGTGGCTTTAGGTGCGGCTGTTCAGGCAGATATACTTGCCGGTAATAACAAAGATTTTCTCCTGCTCGATATCACACCATTAAGCCTTGGTATTGAAACTATGGGTGGCTTAATGGATGTGCTGATTCCACGTAATGCCAAGATCCCTACCAAAGTGGGCAGGCAATATACCACCCAAAAAGACGGACAAAGCGATATGCGCATCTCTGTTTACCAGGGCGAAAGAGATCTTGTAAAAGATAACCGTAAACTCGCAGAATTCAGCCTGAAAGGCATTCCCGGTATGCCCGCAGGCTTACCCAAAGTAGAAGTGAGTTTCCTGATCAATGCGGATGGTATTTTGGTAGTTAAGGCAAAAGAACTAAGAAGCGGTGTGGAACAGTCTATTGAAGTGAAGCCGCAATATGGTCTTTCTGATGAAGAAGTAGAAAAAATGCTGATGGATAGCATTACACACGCCAAAGAAGATATGCAGGTAAGGGTGCTGGTTGAAGCCAGAACTGAAGGGGAGCAAATACTGGCCGCTACTGAAAAATTTGTATCAAAGAATACAAAGCTGCTGAATAAAGAAGAATTGATTAATACTGCAGAAGCCATGCAGGCACTGCAATTAGCCCTCACAATGAACGATAAAGACCTTATCTATTCCAAAATAGATACCCTCAACGAATATACCCGCCCATTTGCCGAAAGAGCGATGGATGAAGCGGTGAGTGGGGCGTTGAAAGGGAAAACGATTACTTCGTGAAGCGTGAATCGTCAATCGTGAGTGGTGAGTTGTGAAGGTGCATTGCGGTCGGGACGCTCAAGCGGCCTGAACGCTCAATGTGGCCTGAACGCTGTTAATATACCCCTTACCGAGAGCTGAAATACCGCTATAAAGTAATCCGTATCCATTGTCTATTGCCAATTCACAATTGCCCATTCCCCCAAAAAAACTCACCACTGACAACTCACTACTCACCATTCACGCCCCCCATCCTCCGCTGCACATACTTGCCCAGTATATCAAATTCAATATTCACCACACTGCCTTTCTGTACGTGTTTGATATTGGTATGTTCAAATGTATAAGGTATCACAGCAATGGTAAACCTGTCTTTACCTACATTAAAACAGGTAAGACTGGTGCCGTTTACAGCAACAGAGCCTTTTTCAATAACAAGCGGGGCAAATGATTCGGGGAACTGAAATTGAAATTCCCAACTGCCGTCAAGCTCTTTCCTGTCAATACATAAAGCCGTTGTATCCACATGTCCCTGAACAATATGGCCGTCTAAGCGCCCATTCATCAGCATACATCTTTCTATGTTCACTTCAGCACCCTCAGTCCATGTTGAAAGGTTTGCTTTACGGATGGTTTCTTCAATGGCAGTAACCTGGTGACTATTGTCTTTCACCACTTCTACAGTAAGGCATACGCCGTTATGACTAACGCTCTGATCAACCTTTAATTCGCTGGAAATAGGAGAATTGATCCAAAAGCTGAGATTGGTCCCTTTTTTAGAAACCCCTGTTACTGTGCCTGTACATTCAATAATTCCTGTAAACATAGGTGCAAGGTAAAAGAAAAACCATGTAAAGAAGGAGGGGGATGGAATTGGGAAATTGGGAAATTGGGAAATTGGGATCCCGCCTGGGCGGGAGGGAAATTGGGAAATTGGGAAAGCCGCGTCGCGGCTTCCTTATTTCTTTGGTCCTAAAATTTCCCAATTTCCCAATTCCAAAATTTCCCAATTTTTAAGTCTCTTCCCGTTAGCGGGAGGTAAAATCCAAAAAAACCTTTGTTATTTCCCAATTCCTCTTATCTTTGCCGTCCTAAAAACACCTGAGGAGGTATAATATTATGCTTATCATCGATTCAAAAGATTGCGAAAACATCGACAAGGCGCTTAAAAAGTACAAGAAGAAGTTTGAAAAAAGTAAAACTTTATTGCAGTTAAGAGAGCGTCAGGCTTTTATCAAGCCATCTGTAGTTCGTCGTGGACAAGTTCTCAAAGCAATCTACAAGCAGAGCATTGCAAGCGGAAAAATAGAAGGATAATCCATCTTTCGCGCTTAAATATATTTGAGTAGCCTTAGTTTACTAACTTTAGGCTACTTTTTTTATGCCCGTACCTCAATATCCCCAGCTACAGTCTTTTCTCAACTATATCAGGTTTGAGAAGCGGTATTCGCAACACACCCTTATTTCCTATCAAACCGATCTGGAGCAGTTTTTTGCCTACCTGGCCAGTCAGTTTGATGCCCCGCCGGTTGATAAGATCACGGCCATGTTTGTACGAAGCTGGCTGGCAGAAATGAAAGAGGATGAGATCAGTTCAAAATCCATCAACCGGAAAATATCTTCACTCCGGTCATTTTTTAAATACGCGATGAAAACGGGCGTGATAGAGCAGTCGCCTATGGCTACCGTAACAGCGCCTAAGATCAGCAAAAGATTGCCATCCTTTGTAGAAGAAAAAGATATTGCCACCCTGTTTGATTATGTTGAATTTCCGGATACCTGGAAGGGTAGAACAGAGCGGTTGGTACTGCTTCTTTTTTATAGTACCGGGATGCGTTTAAGCGAGCTGATCAATCTCAAAGAATCACAAATAGATCCGTCACATGCACAGGTAAAAGTGGTAGGAAAGGGCAACAAGGAGCGCATCATCCCCGTATCAAAAGAATTGATGGGAGAGATGCAAACTTATATTGCCGAAAAGCTAAATCATCAGGAAGGTGTGCCCAATGTTTTTGTAAATGAAAAAGGGAAACCGCTGCAGCCGCGTTCTGTTTATTCTTTTGTAAAAGATCATCTTGCAAAAGTGACCACGATACAAAAAAAGAGCCCGCATATCCTGCGTCATAGTTTTGCCACGCACCTGATGAATAATGGTGCAGACCTCAATGCTGTAAAGGAATTGCTGGGACACAGTAGTTTGGCAGCCACACAGGTTTATACGCATAATACAATTGAAAAACTGAAAGATGTTTTCAAAAAAGCACATCCCAAAGCCTGATACGGTAAGGCCGTCACAATTCTTTTAAAAATAGACCCTAATATTTTTTTTGTGTTGGCTTTTTATGTAACTTGTTATTGCTATCAGGTACGTAAGTAAGGGCCTGAAACATTGATCAAAAGTTCTTTCAAATATTATTTTTTCACCGATTAAACGTGAGTTGCTATGAACGTTAACATTCAAACTGTGCATTTTGACGCAGATGACAAATTGGTTGATTATGTAACACGCAAGCTTGAAAAGCTTAGCACTTTTCACGACAAGATCCTGAAAGTGGATTTGTACCTGAAATTAGATAACGTGGTGCATACGATTAAAGACAAGGTCGTTGAGATCAGGGTTCATGTTCCAAAACATGATTTTTTTGCGAAAGCATCCTCCAAATCATTCGAAGAATCTTTTGACAGTGCATTGGAGTCTATTGTTTCACAGATAAAACGAAAAAAAGACAAATTAGCAGCCTAATCCGGAAGGGCTCCCTCAAAAAGGGAGCCCTTCTTCATTTATAACAATACCATGAAGAAAAGATACTGGATACCGCTTGTATTACTTGTAACAGCCTGTTCCGCCGGCGAACGGCAAACTGTTGGACATATTACCCAGCGCAGCATGCGGCCCGGTGGCAGGCTCGTAATCGCCTACCGGTTCAATGCCGGCAACAGCACAATTGCAGATAGTGTGGAAATGCCGAACAGAGTGGTGCCACACGATTCTGTAACGGTTGTTTTTTCTGTGAAGGATCCTGCACAGAACCATTTACTGCTGCCCTGAAATCCGCATTTATCCGGATTACCGGAAATAGTGTTGAAAACTGCCTGAAAATTTTCTTTTCAAAATTTTGCTGAATTAAGTTTTCCATTACCTTTGCCGTCCTGAAAAAAGGGACAGTTCTTTTAATACTGGAATTTTGGAAAGTGAAATTTTGAAATTTGGCACTAAAAATCCAAAATGTCAAAACAGGGAATTCCAGAATGTATATGCCGAAGTAGCTCAGTTGGTAGAGCAACTGATTTGTAATCAGTAGGTCGCGGGTTCGATTCCCATCTTCGGCTCAAACATCAGTCTGTAGTCTGTAGTTTGTAATCTGTGGTTAAAACTACAGACCACAGACCACAGATCACAAACTAGTTCAAGGGCAGATGGCCGAGTGGTTAAAGGCGACAGACTGTAAATCTGTTCTCTCACGAGTACGTAGGTTCGAACCCTACTCTGCCCACATCGACCGCCGAAGCTTCAGCGTAGGTGGTCATCGATCACCGAAGCTTGAGCAAAGGTGATCATCGATTAGCGTAGGTGGTCATCGATCACCGAAGCTTGAGCAAAGGTGATCATCGATTAGCGTAGGTGGTCATCGATCACCAAAGCTTCAGCGTAGGTGGTCATCGATCACCAAAGCTTCAGCGTAGGTGGTCATCGATTAGCGTAGGTGATCATTGATCATTAAGATGATCAATAAGTTCTTTAAAGTTTCAACCCACCTTCGCCAAGGCTTCAGTGGGTAAAAGCGGAAGTAGCTCAATTGGTAGAGCGATAGCCTTCCAAGCTATAGGTCGCGAGTTCGACCCTCGTCTTCCGCTCAGAACAGTCTGTGGTCTGTAGCCTGTAGTCTGTGGTTCAAACTACAAACCACAGACTACAGACCACAAACTGAGTTAAGCCGTTGTAGCTCAGGGGTAGAGCACTTCCTTGGTAGGGAAGAGGTCGTGAGTTCGATTCTCACTAACGGCTCTTTAAATGAGGAATAGAGATAGATGTGATGTACCTTGCGGTAAATTATAAATTTTAAACCGGCCTATAAGCCAACAATTTTTTAAAACACAACTAAAAACCGATAAAAATGGCAAAAGAGACCTTTAAGAGGGAAAAACCTCACGTAAACGTAGGTACAATTGGTCACGTTGACCATGGCAAAACCACTTTGACTGCAGCGATTACAATGATCTTGTCTAAAAAGGGCATGGGCAACATTGCTAAAAAATATGATGAAATTGATGGTGCTCCTGAAGAAAAAGAGCGTGGTATTACCATTAACACTGCTCACGTTGAGTACCAAACTGCTAACCGTCACTATGCGCACGTTGACTGTCCGGGTCACGCCGACTATGTGAAGAATATGATCACCGGTGCCGCCCAGATGGACGGAGCTATCCTGGTGGTTGCTGCAACTGATGGCCCTATGCCACAGACTAAAGAGCACATCCTGCTTGCCCGCCAGGTAGGTGTACCCCGTATTGTTGTATTCATGAACAAGGTTGACCTTGTGGATGATCCTGAACTGCTTGAATTAGTAGAAATGGAAATCCGTGAGCTGTTAACTTCATATGGTTTCGACGGTGATAACACCCCTATTATACAAGGTTCTGCAACAGGTGCACTGGCTGAAGATCCAAAATGGGTTGCTAAAATCGACGAACTGATGGAAGCTGTTGATACTTACATTCCACTGCCTCCACGTCCAATTGATTTGCCATTCCTGATGTCTGTAGAGGACGTGTTCTCTATCACAGGTCGTGGTACCGTTGCTACTGGTCGTATCGAGCGTGGTATCATCAAAGTTGGTGAAGCAGTTGAGATCGTAGGTCTGATGGAAGCTCCACTGGCTTCTACAGTAACCGGTGTGGAAATGTTCAAAAAATTATTGGACGAAGGTCAGGCTGGTGATAACGCAGGTCTGCTGTTACGTGGTATCGAGAAAAAAGATATCCGTCGCGGTATGGTAATCTGTAAGCCAGGTTCTATCACTCCACACACTGAATTCAAAGGTGAAGTATACGTACTGAGCAAAGAAGAAGGTGGTCGTCATACGCCTTTCTTTAACAAATACCGTCCTCAGTTCTATTTCCGTACTACAGACGTAACCGGTGAGGTTTCTCTGCCTGCAGGAACTGAAATGGTAATGCCTGGTGATAACATCGGATTAACTGTAAAACTGATCCAGCCAATTGCGATGGAGAAAGGTCTGAAATTCGCTATCCGCGAAGGTGGACGTACAGTAGGTGCCGGTCAGGTAACTGAAATTTTAAAATAAACCCCCAACCCCTGAAGGGGAGCATGGGAAAGTTTATATAACTTTACACAAACAAAGTACTTAGCTAACCCCTAAGTACTTTGTTCTATAAAGAAGTTTCTTAAGTCCCCTTCAGGGGATTTAGGGGTTTCATACGGGCATCGTACAACGGTTAGTATTAAGGTCTCCAAAACCTTCGATCTGGGTTCGAATCCTAGTGCCCGTGCTGAGTAATTTGAAAATATGGCAATTTGAAAATTTGAAAATGAAAATTCAAATTTTCAGACTATGCTTAATTTTCAAATTTTCAAATTTTCAAATTTTCAAATTGGCCCAATGAATAAGATCACTACCTATTTCAAAGAGAGTTACCGTGAGTTGCTGGAGAAAGTAACCTGGCCTACCTGGATCCAGTTGCAGCAAAGCACTGTAATTGTGCTGGTAGCTACCGTTATCATTACAGCGATGGTATGGGTGATGGATTTTTCCGGTAACCAGTTGTTGAAGCTGATTTATTCATTATTTAAGTAAAACAGCATGGAACAAGCAGTAGACACAGCAGGCGTAGAATCCGCAGCACCACAGGCCGATACCAAATGGTATGTATTGCGTGTGGTTAGCGGTAAGGAGCGTAAAGTAAAAGAATACCTCGATAAAGATATTATCCGCAGCGGATGGCAGGAGATCATCAAGCAGATATTCCTTCCGATGGAAAAAGTATACAAAGTGCAGAACGGTAAAAAAGTAATGCGCGAGAAAAACTATTTTCCCGGTTATGTAATGATGGAAGTGCTGAGTGGTAAATTAACCGATGATATCGTACTGCACATCAGCAATATCAGTAATGTAATGCACTTTCTTACCGATGGAAAAGGCTCAAAAGGCAATATCATTTCCCTCCGTAAAAGTGAAGTGAACAAGATGCTGGGTAAAGTAGATGAAATGAACGACCAGGGCGTAACTATGAGTGAACCATTCATCGTAGGAGAGACCATCAAGATCATTGAAGGGCCATTTAACGACTTTAACGGTGTGATTGAAGATGTGAACGACGAGAAGAAAAAACTGAAAGTAACCGTAAAGATCTTCGGACGTTCAACACCTGTGGAGTTGAGTTATATGCAGGTAGAGAAATTGAGTTAGTAATTGATTATCAAAATATAGAAAGGCCATTCTTTTGTTAGAGTGGCTTTTTTTTTGGGTTGGAGTTGAGCGGGTTAAAGCGGGTTAAAGTGGTTAAAATAGTTAAAGAAAGGCCCTGTTTTAGCAAATTTAATCAGTGGTTTTTTTGTTTAAGTCTGAAAGCCTTTGGAAGCTAAATTCTTTCCGACTTCCCGCCTTTTCTGACTTTCGGACTTTTCTCCCCTTTTTATTTGGGAATTTACATGATTTCCTTACCTTTGCCGCCCCAAAAGTTCTTTTTAGAAAGAATGATTGAATTTGGGAGTCCCGCTGAAAGCGGGACGCTATTACCAATTAAATCTAAAAAAAATGGCAAAAGAAATCTCTGGCTTCGTGAAGCTGCAGGTGAAAGGTGGACAAGCCAATCCTGCGCCTCCAGTGGGCCCCGCACTCGGTTCTAAGGGTGTGAACATTATGGAGTTCTGCAAACAGTTTAATGCAAGAACCCAGGACAAAATGGGAAAAGTAGTTCCTGTTTTGATTACCGTTTATTCTGATAAGTCTTTCGACTTCATCATCAAAACCGCTCCTGCTGCTGTTCAGTTAATGGAAGCCGCTAAAATCCAGAAAGGATCTAAGGAAAGTAACCGTCAAAAAGTAGGTAAAGTTACCTGGGACCAGGTTGAGGCAATTGCCAAAGACAAGATGTCTGACTTAAACGCCTTTACTTTAAACAGCGCTATGAGCATGGTTGCCGGTACTGCCCGCAGTATGGGTTTAACCGTTGACGGTAAAGCTCCATGGGAAAACTAATTTATTCATCTTAACAACATTAGAAAATGTCACTTACTAAAAAAAGAAAAGTAGCAGTAACTAAGGTGGATAAAAACAAAGTTTATTCCCTGAAGGATGCCGCAACACTTGTAAAAGAAATTAACTGCACAAAATTTGATAGTTCTGTGGACCTGCATATCCGTTTGGGTGTAGATCCTAAGAAAGCTGATCAGCAGGTACGTGGTACCGTATCATTACCACATGGTACCGGTAAAACTAAAAAAGTATTGGTACTCTGTACGCCCGATAAAGAAGCAGCCGCTAAAGAAGCAGGCGCTGATTATGTTGGATTAGATGAGTTCATCACTAAGATTGAAGGTGGCTGGGTTGATATCGACGTTATCGTTGCTACTCCTGCTGTAATGCCTAAGATCGGTAAATTAGGTAAAGTGTTAGGTCCGCGTAACCTGATGCCCAACCCTAAAACAGGAACTGTTACCAATGATGTAGCTGCTGCTGTGAATGAGGTAAAAGGCGGTAAAATCGCTTTCAAAGTTGATAAAGCCGGTATTGTTCACGCTTCTATCGGACGTATTTCATTTGCGCCTGATAAAATTGCTGAGAACAGTGCAGAACTGATCAACGCTATCATCAAATTAAAACCATCTTCTGCCAAAGGTATTTACCTGAAAGGCGTTAGCATGGCAAGTACGATGAGCCCGGGTATCACATTAGACACCAAATCATTATTGAACTAATCCTGGTGATTATTCCGCAGTTTGCGGGATGAAATGACCCGGGTTTTTAAAAAGATTAGTTATGACAAAAGATCAAAAAAATGAGGTGATTGAAATTCTGAAAGGGAAGTTCAGTCAGTACAATAACTTTTACATTACCGATACAGAATCTTTAACGGTAGAGCAGGTTTCTAAACTGCGTCGCACCTGTTTCGACAAACAGGTTGAGATGAAAGTTGCAAAGAACACATTGATCCGTAAAGCGCTCGAATCACTGGATGCTGAAAAGTATGCAGGTGTATACGATGCTCTGAACAATGTAACTGCCCTGATGTTCTCTGAGAACCCTAAAGATCCTGCTTTGATCATCAGTTCTTTCCGTAAGGCAAGCAATGGCGACAAACCCGTTCTGAAAGCGGCTTTCATTAATGGGGATGTGTACACAGGCGATAATACCCTGGCTGCACTGACCAAGATCAAAACCAAGAACGAACTCATCGGAGAAGTTATCGGCTTATTGCAATCACCTGCTAAACGAGTACTGGCTGCTTTACTGCACCACCACGAGAAAGCAACTGAAGGCGCAACCGCTGAGTAGCAAATTTGATCCCGCGTTGGCGGGAGAAAATGTGCTGATTTGAAAATGATGGCATATTCTTAAATTTTCAAAAAAACAAAGGATTAACTGGGAAATGAAATGTGTTGTTTGAGAATTTTCAAATTTTCAAATTTTCAAATTTTCAAATTCCAAATTAATATTGAATCAAATTTTTTTAAACCCTCCGTCGGATCACGCGGAACGCGTGATATGAAGACGGAAAAAATTTAAACACATGGCAGACGTTAAAGCATTAGCCGAAACATTAGTAGGCTTAACAGTAAAAGAAGTTCAGGAATTAGCTGATGTATTAAAAGCTGATTATGGTATCGAACCAGCTGCTGCTGCAGTTGTAGTAGCAAGTGGCGATGGCGGCGGAGCTGCTGCTGCTGAAGAAAAAACTGCTTTCGATGTAATCCTGGTTAGCGGCGGTGCAAGCAAATTAACCGTAGTTAAGATCGTTAAAGAATTAACCGGTCTGGGATTGAAAGAAGCAAAAGACTTAGTTGATGGCGCTCCTAAGGCCATTAAAGAAGGCGTTTCTAAAGCAGAAGCTGATGATTTAGCAGCTAAGCTGAAAGAAGCTGGTGCTGAAGTAGAAGTTAAGTAAGCTTTCTTTTACAAAAGATATAGCCGGTAAGATCTCTTACCGGCTTTTTTAATAATTTAATATTCTACCGATTTGGTAGACTAATCAAATTATTTTATTCTTGCAGGGTTGATATGATTTATTCATCCCCCAATACATCCTGCATATGCAGTTGAATTATCTCGCATTTGCCATTCCTTTTTTTGTTTTTTTTATGCTGCTCGAATATGCTGTTGCAAGAAAGAAGGGTAAACAGTATTTTAATTTTACCAATTCCATCACGAACATCAATGTAGGTATTGCGGAAAGGCTGTCGGACGTGTTTGTTACCGGCGCGTCTTATTTTGTGTACAACCATCTCTATCAGCACTACGCTGTTTTTCATTTTACCCCGGGCATTTTGCAGTGGTTGACTTTACTACTCTTTACAGATTTTATCTGGTATTGGTACCACCGGCTGGCGCATGAGATCAATGTACTTTGGGCGGTTCATATTGTGCATCACCAGAGCGAGGATTTTAATTATACCGTTTCTGCGCGCATTACCGTATTCCAGGCAATTGTAAGAACCGGTTTCTGGGCCGTATTACCCGTTATCGGGTTTCCGGCATCAATGATCACTACCCTGTTACTGATTCATGGGCTTTACCCTTTCTTTATTCATACCCGCCTCATCGGTAAATTAGGCATCCTTGAGTATATTTTTGTTACCCCTTCCCATCACAGGGTGCATCATGCCAGTAACGGGGTATACCTGGATAAGAACTATGGGGATGTGTTTATTTTCTGGGACAAACTGTTTGGTACTTTTTGTGAGGAAAAAGAAGAGCCTGTATATGGGTTGACCAAGCCGCTGAAAAGCCATAGTTTTTTGTGGCAGCATTTTCATTTTCCACTGGAGCTGCTGTATAGCGCGGGGAAAGCGGCTGGATGGAAAAACAAGTTGCAGATAGTTTTCGGCAGGCCATCTGCCATATCTCCTGACGTAAGAAATATACTGGAAGATACATTCCATATCCGCAGTCACCAGGAGCCGGTAGAGCGGAGGCTGAACAGGTATGTGGTTTGGCAGATTGCCTGTACACTGGTTTTTCTGTTTGTATTTATCCTGCTGGAAAAGAGGCTGCCTGTTTTGGTTCAGGTGTTATCTGCTTCCCTGGTGCTGGTCACACTCGTTAACTGCGGGGCCATACTGGAGCAGCGAAAATGGATATTTTACCTGGAGTATACCCGGTATTTGCTGGTACTTCTGCTGGTGCTGACCTATTTGCCGGGCATCCGGATCTTCATAGGAATAGCCATTGCTGCTATTGTTTCTGTTTATTACTTTAAATCGCTGCAGCGCTATTACCTGAACCTTGTGTACCGGGCGTACTAGGGTAAGGGAGTGAGTAAAATAACTGAGTAGAGAAGGCCGCAGGCCCTATTTTGGAGGGCTATTGCATAATTTTTTTAATATATAAGCCGAAACTCTCAGGCCGAATTGTCAATAGTTCGTTAAATTTTGACCAGAAAAGCCTTTTTGTCAGGCTATACAAGCCTTTTGTTTTTCTTTTTCCACAATCAGGGGTTTGGTCCAAAATTTGTTTTTTATGTTTCTCCTCAATCATTACCTTTGCCATCCTTAATTTTGGGCTATTTAGCGGGTGGACATTTTTATCATTATCGTTTGAATGGTGAATGCGCCGATTGTACGTTAAGAGAATCATCCTATTCTCCCCAAATTTTTTTGCATAAAAACCGGTTTTCACACATATGTCTACAACTACATTGAACAACAGGGTCGGCTTCGGTAAAACCAAACATTTAGCGGATGCTCCTGACCTGCTCGACATTCAGTTAGAATCTTTCAGAGAATTTTTTCAATTGGAAACTACGCCTGATAAACGTAATGTGGAAGGGCTGTTTCGCGTGTTCAAGGAAAACTTTCCTATTACGGATACGCGTAACATTTTCATGCTGGAATTCCTGGATTATTTCATTGATCCGCCACGTTACACCATTGAAGAATGTATGGAACGTGGTCTGACTTACGCTGTACCCCTGAAAGCCAAACTCCGTTTGAGCTGTAACGATGAGGAGCACGTAGATTTCCAGACCATTGTACAGGACGTGTTTTTGGGAAATATCCCATACATGACTCCCCGCGGAACCTTTGTAATTAATGGTGCTGAGCGTGTGGTTGTATCGCAGTTACACCGTTCACCCGGTGTATTCTTCGGACAGTCTATTCACCCCAACGGAACCCGGATATACTCTGCAAGGGTAATCCCTTTCAAAGGGGCGTGGATGGAGTTTGCAACAGACATCAATAACGTGATGTATGCTTACATCGACCGTAAAAAGAAATTCCCTGTAACAACCCTGTTACGTTCTATCGGTTTTGAAACTGATAAGGACATCCTGGAACTCTTTGGCATGGCCGATGAAGTGAAAGCGGATAAAAAATCATTAGCGCATCATGTAGGTAAGAAACTGGCTGCACGTGTTCTGAGAACATGGGTAGAAGATTTTGTGGATGAAGATACCGGAGAGGTAGTGAGCATTGAGCGTAATGAGATCGTGATGGAACGTGATACCGTTCTGGATGAAGAGGGTATTGCCACTATCATTGAAATGGAAGTGAAGAGCGTATTTATCCAGAAAGAAGACGTGGGTGGAGATTACGCCATCATCTATAACACATTAAATAAAGATACTTCGAACAGTGAACTGGAAGCGGTTCAGCATATCTATCGCCAGTTGCGCGGTGCTGATGCCCCTGATAACGAAACTGCCCGTGGTATTATCGATAAATTATTCTTCAGCGATAAGCGTTACGACCTGGGAGAAGTTGGCCGTTACAAGATCAACCGTAAACTGGGACTGGAATATCCGCTGACCAAAAAAGTATTGACCAAGCAGGATATCATTGAGATCATCAAATACCTGGTGCGTTTAACCAATGCCAAGGCAGAGATCGATGATATTGATCACCTGAGCAACCGTCGTGTACGTACTGTGGGTGAGCAATTGTATGCGCAGTTCGGCGTGGGCCTGGCCCGTATGGCCCGTACCATCCGTGAGCGTATGAACGTTCGTGATAACGAGGTGTTTACCCCGGTTGATCTGATCAATGCCAGAACCTTATCGTCTGTTATCAATTCATTCTTCGGAACATCGCAGTTATCGCAGTTCTTAGACCAAACCAATCCTTTGAGTGAGATCACGCATAAGCGTCGTATCTCCGCATTAGGACCAGGAGGTCTGAGCCGTGAGCGTGCCGGTTTCGAGGTTCGTGACGTACACTATTCTCACTATGGCCGTTTGTGTACGATTGAAACACCTGAAGGACCAAACATTGGTTTGATCTCTACACTTTGTGTACACGCTGCTATTAACGATATGGGCTTTATTGAAACCCCTTACCGTAAAGTAGTGGATGGTAAAGTGAATATGAAGGAATTAACCTTCCTGAGTGCAGAAGAAGAAGATACTGCTAAAATTGCCCAGAGTAATTCTCCTTTGAACGACAAAGGACAGTTTACTGAAGACAAAGTAGTATCACGCCAGACAGGTGATTTCCCGATTCTTGATAAAGAAGAAGTAGAATATATGGACGTTGCGCCAAACCAGATCGTTGGTTTGAGTGCTTCGCTGATTCCGTTCCTTGAACATGATGATGCCAACCGTGCGTTGATGGGATCAAACATGCAACGTCAGGCGGTTCCATTGTTACGTCCTGAAGCACCGATTGTAGGTACAGGACTGGAAGGAAAAGCGGCACGTGATGCACGTATCCAGATCCACTCTGAAGGAAATGGTGTGGTAGAATTTGTTGACGCTACTGAAATCCACGTTCGTTACGACCGTAACGACCTGGATCGTTTGGTAAGCTTTAACGATGACCTCCAGGTATATCGTTTAACCAAGTTCATCAAAACCAACCAGGCAACCTGTATCAACCTCCGTCCTGCTGTTAGAAAAGGACAGAAAGTTAAGAAAGGCGACTTCCTTACTGAAGGTTATGCAACCAAAGACGGAGAACTGGCACTGGGACGTAACCTGCAGGTGGCATTCATGCCATGGAAAGGTTACAACTTCGAGGATGCCATTGTGATCAGTGAAAAAGTAGTACGTGAAGATCTGTTTACTTCTGTACACATTGAAGAATACGAACTGGAAGTACGTGATACCAAATTAGGAGAAGAGGAGCTGACACCGGATATACCAAACGTTTCTGAAGAAGCAACCAAGGATCTGGATGAGAATGGTATCATCCGCATTGGAGCTACTATTAAAGAAGGAGATATCCTGATTGGTAAGATCACACCAAAAGGTGAGTCTGACCCAACTCCGGAAGAAAAACTGTTGCGTGCCATCTTTGGTGACAAAGCCGGTGATGCAAAAGACGCTTCTTTAAAAGCGCCAAACGGAACCGAAGGTGTGGTGATAGACAAGAAACTGTTCCAGCGTGCCAAGAAAGATAAGAATGGTAAGATCCGTGAGAAAGCGTTGTTGGAAAAAGTAGAAAAAGTTCACCAGCAGAATACAGAAAACCTGAAAGAGTTGTTGTTAGACAAATTGCAGACTTTGTTGAAAGACAAAGCATCTACAGGTGTAAGCAACAACTTTGGTGAAGTATTGATAGGAAAGGGTGCTAAGTTCAATCAAAAGAACCTGGCTACTATCGACTATCAGAATGTGAATCCATTGGGCTGGACAGGTGATGCAAAAACGGATGACCAGATCAACACGTTACTGCACAACTACAGCATTAAATTCAACGAAGAATTAGGCCGTTATAAGAGAGAGAAATTCAACATTTCTATTGGTGATGAGTTACCTGCAGGTGTGTTGAAGCTGGCTAAAGTTTACTTAGCTGTTAAGCGTAAACTGAAAGTGGGTGATAAGATGGCGGGCCGCCACGGTAACAAAGGTATCGTTGCCAAAATTGTGCGTGCAGAAGATATGCCGTTCATGGAAGACGGAACACCGGTTGATATTGTGCTGAACCCGCTGGGGGTACCATCGCGTATGAACCTGGGACAGATCTATGAAACCATTCTTGGATGGACAGGTAAGCGTTTAGGATTGAAATTCTCAACCCCGATCTTCGACGGAGCTTCTACTACACAGATTGAAGAATACTGTGTGCAGGCAGGTATCCCAAGAAACGGACATACGTATCTCTTTGATGGAGAAACCGGTGAGCGTTTCCACCAGAAAGCCACTGTGGGTGTGATCTACGTGATCAAACTGCACCACATGGTTGATGATAAGATGCACGCCCGTTCAATCGGACCATACAGCTTGATCACACAACAGCCGTTGGGTGGTAAGGCGCAGTTTGGTGGACAGCGTTTTGGTGAGATGGAGGTTTGGGCATTAGAAGCATATGGTGCTGCCAACATTCTGCAGGAATTGCTGACACTGAAATCGGATGATATTATTGGCCGTGCGAAGACTTATGAAGCGATTGTGAAAGGTGATAATATCCCACGTCCGGGCGTACCTGAATCATTCAATGTATTGGTACATGAACTGAGAGGTCTGGGACTTGATCTGAAATTTGAATAGTCAATTGTGAATGGTCAATTGTGAATGAAAACATTTGCTATTGACCATTCACCATTCACAATTGACAAATAGCGTTACAACTGCACAAGGGTGCGACCTTGCTTCGCCGGAGCTACGCAAAGGCAAGCGCAACAGTTGGTGAAGTAAGATTCAACATCTGACAATAAAATAAAAAAATACAAATCCTCAACAGAGATATGGCAATCAAAAGAGATAACAAACCGAGACCAACTTTCTCCCAGATCACTATCAGCTTAGCATCGCCTGACAGTATTTTGGAAAGAAGTTTTGGCGAAGTTTTAAAGCCTGAAACCATTAACTACCGTACCTATAAACCGGAGCGTGATGGTTTGTTTTGTGAAAGAATTTTTGGACCGGTAAAGGATTATGAGTGTGCCTGCGGTAAGTATAAGCGTATCCGTTACAAGGGTATTGTTTGCGACCGTTGTGGTGTAGAAGTTACCGAAAAGAAAGTACGTCGTGAGCGGATGGGCCACATTAAATTAGTGGTGCCTGTAGTTCATATCTGGTACTTCAAAAGCCTGCCTAACAAAATCGGTTATCTGCTGGGCATGAGCTCTAAAAAATTAGAGACCATTGTTTATTATGAAAGATATGTAGTGATACAGGGTGGTGTAAAAGAGAACCTGAACATGGGTGATCTTTTAACTGAAGAAGAGTACCTGGACATTCTTGATAATTTACCAAAGGATAACCAATACCTGGCCGATGATGATCCGCAGAAATTCATTGCGAAGATGGGTGCTGAAGCGGTTCATGCTTTGCTTGAAAGGATTGACCTTGATGGATTGAGTTTCTCTCTGCGTAATGCAGCGGCTACAGAAACATCTCAACAACGTAAAGCAGATGCGTTAAAGCGTTTGAGCGTAGTTGAATCTTTCCGTGATGCAAGTACTCGCATCACCAACCGCCCTGAGTGGATGGTAATGCAGTACATCCCTGTTATTCCGCCGGAACTGCGTCCATTGGTGCCATTGGATGGCGGCCGTTTTGCAAGCTCTGATCTGAATGATTTATACCGTCGTGTGATCATCCGTAACAACCGTTTGAAAAGATTATTGGAGATCAAAGCACCAGAGGTGATCCTGCGTAACGAAAAACGTATGCTGCAGGAAGCCATCGACTCATTGTTTGATAACAGCCGTAAATCAAATGCCGTAAAAGCAGAAGGTGGACGCGCGCTGAAATCATTGTCAGACGTACTGAAAGGTAAACAGGGCCGTTTCCGTCAGAACCTGCTCGGTAAACGTGTTGACTACTCCGGCCGTTCTGTAATTGTGGTAGGACCTGAGCTGAAAATTCATGAGTGTGGTTTGCCAAAAGATATGGCTGCTGAATTGTTCAAGCCATTTGTTATCAGAAAACTGATTGAAAGAGGTATCGTGAAAACAGTGAAGTCGGCCAAGAAATTAGTTGACCGTAAAGAAGCTGTGATCTGGGATATCCTTGAAAATATTTTAAAAGGTCACCCGGTATTGCTGAACAGGGCTCCAACACTTCACCGTCTGTCAATCCAGGCATTCCAGCCAAAATTAGTAGAAGGAAAGGCGATCCAGTTGCACCCGTTGGTAACCTCTTCATTCAACGCCGACTTTGATGGTGACCAGATGGCGGTGCACGTGCCTTTGAGCAATGCAGCTATCCTGGAAGCACAGTTGTTGATGTTGTCATCACACAACATTCTGAACCCGCAGAATGGTACGCCTATCACCCTGCCTTCACAGGACATGGTATTGGGTCTGTACTACATTACCAAGGGTAAGAAAACAACTGAAACAGAGATTGTAAAAGGACAAGGCATGGCTTTCTACAATATGGATGAGGTAATCATCGCATATAATGAAGGATGTGTTGACCTGCATGCAAATATTAAAGTGAAGACCAATGTGCGTGAGAACGGACAGTTGGTTAAGAAACTGATCGATACCACTGTAGGACGTGTATTGTTTAACCAGCACGTGCCTGTTGAAGTAGGTTATATCAATGCTTTGCTGACCAAGAAAAGCCTGCGTGAGATCATTGGTGATATCATCAAGATCACCAACGTTCCAAAAACAGCGAAGTTCCTGGATGATATCAAACAACTCGGATTCCGTATGGCCTTCCGTGGTGGATTGTCGTTCAGCGTTAACGATCTGATTGTTCCTGAGATCAGGGAGCAGTTACTGGATTCAGCAAAAGATGAAGTGAATGAAGTGTGGGAAAGCTATAACATGGGTCTGATCACCAATAACGAGCGTTATAACGCGGTTATTGATATCTGGGGACGTGTGGATATGAAGATCACCGAAAGCCTGATCCGTGAAATGACCATTGATAAGCAGGGTTTCAACTCTGTATTCATGATGCTTGATTCAGGTGCCCGTGGTAGTAAAACACAGGTAAAACAGCTGGTAGGTATTCGTGGATTGATGGCTAAACCTCGTAAGAGCGGCAGCACAGGTAGTGAAGTAATTGAAAATCCGATCCTGTCTAACTTTAAAGGCGGACTGAACGTATTGGATTACTTTATCTCTACGCACGGTGCCCGTAAAGGTCTGGCGGATACGGCCCTGAAAACAGCGGATGCAGGTTACCTGACCCGTCGTTTGGTAGACGTATCGCAGGATGTGGTGATCAGCGAAGAAGATTGCGGAACACTGCGTGGTAATGCAACAACAGCGTTAAAAGACAATGAAGATATTATTGAACCACTGGCAGACAGAATTGAAGGACGTACATCATTACATAATGTGTACCACCCTGTAACTGATGAACTGATCATACTTGCCGGTGAAGAAATCTCTTCTGATGTTGCTAAACAAATAGAAGAAGCAGGAATTGAAACAGTAGAGATCCGTTCGGTACTTACCTGCGAAAGCAAGCGTGGTGTGTGTGTGAAGTGTTACGGTAAGAACCTGGCCACAGGATACCTTGCACAGCAGGGAGATGCGGTTGGTATCATTGCCGCACAATCAATTGGTGAACCAGGTACACAGTTAACATTGCGTACGTTCCACGTGGGTGGTGTTGCGGGCTCTGCTTCTGTAGAATCAACTTTACAGGCTAAGTTCGATGGTACTATCCAGTTTGACGGCTTACGTACAGTTGATACTGTAGACAACGATGGCAAGAAAGTAAAAGTGGTTATTGGCCGTACCGGTGAGGTAAGGATCATGGATGTGAAGAACGACCGCCTGTTGATCACTAATAACGTTCCTTACGGTGCTACATTGAATATCAAAGATGGCGTACAGGTTAAGAAAGGAGACGTGATCTGTACATGGGATCCGTTCAACAATGTTATCGTTGCAGAATTGGTTGGTAAGGTGAAATTTGAAGATGTACTGGATGGTATCACTTACCGCGATGAGTCTGATGAGCAAACCGGACACCGTGAGAAAGTGGTTATCGAAACAAAAGATAAGACCAAGATCCCTACCATTGCTGTTGAAGGAAAAGATATCAAGAAATATAACCTGCCTGTAGGCTCACACATCGTTATCGAAGAAGGCGACGAGGTAAAAGCGGGTCAGGTACTGGTAAAAATACCACGTGTATTAGGTAAGCTCCGCGATATCACCGGAGGTCTGCCGCGTGTAACTGAATTGTTCGAAGCACGTAACCCGGGTAACCCTGCCATTGTTTGCGAAATTGATGGTGTGGTAGCCTTCGGTAATGTGAAACGCGGTAACCGTGAGATCATTGTAGAATCAAGAGACGGTATGGTGAAAAAATACCTGGTTCCGTTAACAAGACAGATCCTTGTACAGGATGGCGACTTTGTGAAAGCAGGTACACCAATGTCTGACGGACAGATTGCACCAGCCGATATCCTGACTATTAAAGGACCATTTGCCGTTCAGGAATATGTGGTAAATGAGATCCAGGAAGTATATCGTTTACAGGGTGTGCGTATCAATGATAAACACATTGAAGTGATCGTTCGCCAGATGATGAAGAAAGTAGAGATCGTGGATGCAGGTGATACCAAATTCCTTGAGGAGGACCTGGAAGACCGCTTCGACTTTATTGAAGAGAACGACAGGATCTATGATAAGAAAGTGGTAACAGAAGGCGGTGAAAGCACCAAAATGAAACCGGGTATGATCATTACTTTGCGTGAGCTGAGAGAAGAAAATTCTATCCTCCGCAGAAGTGATAAGAAACTGGTTGAAGTAAGGGATGCCAAACCTGCCACTGCAACACCGGTATTGCTGGGTATTACCAAGGCTTCACTGGGTGTACAGAGCTGGATCTCAGCCGCATCATTCCAGGAAACAACCAAGGTATTGAGCCAAGCTGCTATACAGGGTAAAACCGATATGATGCTGGGTCTGAAAGAGAACGTGATCACCGGTCACCTGATACCTGCCGGTTCCGGTCAGAAAGAATTCGAAAACATGATTGTGGGAAGTAAAGAAGAATATGAGGTGCTGGCCACAACGCGTGAAGCGATGAGTTTTGACGAAGAGGAATAAGGATCACAAACCGCGCAGTTCCTGTCGGAGACAGGAACCCCACAAACTATAAAGTAAAAGTAGGAAGTGAAAACTTCCTACTTTTTTAACATCTCCATCAGCGGAATCTCATCTAAATTTGGTTACACTTTATCAATATAATCATCCCCCCATCATTTTAATCAGAGATTAATTTGCGATTCATGAAAAATGCTACCCTTGGTCTAAATATTGTGCTGGTAATAGCCGTTGCGGTTCTTTTTTACCTTCATTTTGCGTCACCAACTTCTAATTCTGTGCAGGCTAACTCAACTAAAGCATTACCTGCAGGCAGTTTTAAAATTGCTTATTTTGAAACGGATTCTATCCAGAACCAGTTTGATTATTTTAAAGAGATCAGCAACGAACTGCAAACAAAAGACCAGGCCAATGCCAAAATATTGGGTGATATGAAAAGCACTTTCGCATCCAAATACCAGGAATTGCAAAAAGTAGCTTCTGCACTTTCTCAAACAGAACTGGCTAACAAACAGCAGGAGCTGATGCAGATGGAAAAAGCTTTCCAGGGTAAAGAAAAAATGATGAGCGATGAAATGCAGGATGAGCAGTTCAGGAAAATGCAGGATGTAAAAAAGAAGATCGAAGACTACCTGAAAGAATATAATAAGGATAAAGGCTATGCATTTGTTTTTTCAAGTTCTGCAGATCTGATGTACCTGAAAGACAGTGCCTACAATATCACACAAGATGTGGTAAAAGGGCTGAATGCCTTGTATAAGAAGAAGAAATAACTTCGAGCATATTTATTATCTTCAAATCCTGTTTTAACCAGCAGGATTTTTTTATGAGTAATACCACCACTTTTAAGCCCACCCTGGGTCTTTTTGATGCAACCATGATCGTTGCAGGAAGTATGATTGGCTCGGGCATCTTTATTGTAAGTGCAGATATTACCCGCAATGTAGGAAGCGCCGGCTGGTTGATTGTGGTGTGGCTGATCACAGGTTTTATGACACTGATTGCGGCACTCAGTTACGGCGAATTAAGCGCCATGTTTCCCAAAGCAGGGGGGCAGTATGTTTATCTGAAAGAATCATATAACCCGCTCGTAGGTTTTTTATATGGCTGGAGTTTTTTTTCGGTGATACAAACGGGTACCATTGCAGCGGTTGGAGTAGCTTTCTGTAAGTTTGCCGGTTATTTTTTTCCAGCACTCGAATTAACAGATGCCAATATTGTAATTAGCGTGGCAGGTTTAAAAATATATACTGCGCAGTTGGTATCAATCGTACTCATCATCTTTCTGACTTATATCAATACCCGTGGAATTCAAGGGGGGAAACTTATTCAAACCACTTTCACCCTTACCAAATTATTGTCTTTGTTCGGACTGATCATTTTCGGTTTTATTATAGCCAAAGGCGATGTATGGCAGGCTAACTGGGCCGATGCATGGCATATGCAGAAAATGAGTGCTGGTGGCGGCGGTATTGATACAACCATCATCATGCCCCTGATTGGCGCCGCAGCCGTTGGAGCGATCGCTTCTTCGATGGTGGGATCAATATTCAGCAGTGATGCATGGAACAACGTAACTTTTATTGCCGGTGAGATCAGAAATCCGCAAAAAAATATCGGCCTGAGCCTGTTTCTTGGAACGATGATCGTAACCATCATCTATGTCTCCGCTAATCTGATGTACCTGCGTGTAATGCCCTTGCATGATATTGCTTTTGCAAAATCAGACAGGGTAGCCGTTGCAGCCGCCAACGTTATTTTTGGCGATATAGGCACTTATGTGATCGCCGTAATGATCATGATCTCCACCTTCGGTTGTAATAACGGGCTGATCCTTGCCGGTGCCCGTGTATATTATACGATGGCGCAGGATGGTTTGTTTTTTAAGAAAGCTGCCACCTTAAATAAGAATGCCGTTCCGGGCTGGGCGCTTTGGGCACAATGTATCGTAGCTTCCCTGTTATGCCTTAGTGGTAAATATGGCGATCTGCTGGATATGATCTCATTTATTGTGGTGATCTTTTATGTGCTTACCATCGCCGGTATTTTTATTCTCCGTAAAAAAATGCCTGATGCAGAAAGGCCTTATAAAGCATTTGGCTACCCGGTACTACCCGCTATTTATATGCTGATGGGTATTGTATTTTGCGTATTACTGATCATCTATAAACCTAATTTTACATGGCCGGGATTGATCATTACGCTGATTGGTATCCCTTTGTATTATCTTGCACTAAATAATTCTCAAAAAAAAGCCTGATGAATTTCGGTCAATTATTTTCCAAATTCAATTCGATCAAAGTTGCCATTGTGGGCGATGTGATGCTGGATACTTACTGGTGGGGTAATGTAGAACGCATTTCTCCTGAAGCGCCGGTACCTGTGGTTGCTCTAAAGAAAAAAGAACTTCGCGTTGGCGGTGCGGCAAATGTTGCATTAAACACCGTTTCAATGGGTGCGCAAACAACCATTATTTCGGTGATAGGTAATGATGAGGATGGGAAAGACCTGCTTAGGTTATTGAACGAAAATCATATCAACACCAGTCATATCCTCACTTCTGATAAACGTGTTACCACCAATAAAACACGTGTGATGAGCCGTAACCAGCAGATGATGCGGCTGGATGCAGAAGTAACTTCAGACCTCGACAGGGAAACAGAAGACAGGTTGCTGGCAAATGTGAAAGAACATTTTAAAAAAGAGCAACCTGATATTTTAATTTTTGAAGATTATAATAAAGGTATTCTTACAGCGCGTGTAATTACAGAGCTGATCAGTTTATGCAAGGAACATGATGTGGTAACAAGTGTTGATCCCAAGAAAAAGAACTTCCTTGCTTTTAAAGGCGTCACCATTTTTAAACCCAACCTGAAAGAAGTAAAAGAAGGCCTGAACCTGTTGATGGATCATGTAGGAATAGATACTTTACAGGAAATTCATAAAGCATTACAGGAACACCTGCACCACCAGGTATCACTGATCACTCTTTCAGAAAAAGGAGTGTTTTACCAGGATGGAGATAAGGTGGAAATTATTCCAACACATATCCGCAATATAGCCGATGTAAGCGGCGCCGGAGATACAGTGATCTCCGTTGCATCACTGGTTTATGCAACCACCAAAGACATGCACCTCGCTGCCGAAATGGCCAATATAGCCGGTGGGTTAGTTTGCGAGGAAGTGGGCACGGCGGCCATCAACAAAGAGAAATTATTGCACGAGTGCGAGTTATTGCTGAGATAAGGGGCAATTGTGAATGGTGAATTGGCAATGATTGAGGTTTACTTTTATTCACAATTGCCCATTGCCCATTGACAACATTAAACAAATCCCCCCACACCTTAAACCTTCTCTAACAATCCCTCATATTAATTCGATTTTCTCAGTTGACTTAATGGCTACTTTCACATTAGCAAACTGATGAAAGATAAAGATCATGCCTGATTTTACGATTGCCATACATGGAGGAGCGGGTACCATTCTGAAAGAAGATATGACCCCTGAACTGGAGCAGGCTTATTTTGATGGGCTTCAACAGGCACTCGATCTCAGTTATGCAGTTTTGGAAGAAGGTGGCACGGCCGTGAATGCGATAAAAGCAGGATTGGTATTCCTTGAAGATAATGTGTTGTTTAATGCGGGCCGTGGAGCAGTTTTTACCAAGAAAGGTGTTCAGGAAATGGATGCCGCCATTATGGATGGATCTGATCTTTCTGCAGGTGCAGTTGCAGGCGTACGCAATGTGCGCAACCCCATAGAGCTGGCGATGGAAGTGATGCGTAACAGTAACCATGTTTTTTTAAGCGGAAAAGGCGCCAATGATTTTGCGATTAAACAAGGTGTGAAATTAGAGCCAGACGAATATTTCTTTTCCCAGTTCAGGTACGACCAGTGGAAAGCCATCCGCGATTCAGATACGTATTCGCTCGATCATACACACCATCACCTGGAAGAATTAATGCGCGATAAAAAATTTGGTACAGTTGGTGCAGTGGCTTGTGATGTGCATGGGAATTTAGCCGCCGCTACTTCTACCGGTGGCATGACCAATAAGAAATACGGACGGATAGGCGATAGCCCGATGATTGGCGCCGGTACTTATGCCAACAACGCAACCTGTGCCATCAGTTGCACCGGGCATGGCGAAATGTTTATCCGTTGTGTGGCAGCTTATGATGTAAGTTGTTTAATGGAATACAAAGGCCTCTCATTACAGGATGCCATGAACAAAGTAGTAAACGAAAAACTGGTTAAAATACACGGAGAAGGGGGCATGATTGGTGTGGATGCCAAAGGCAATGCAGCTATGGTTTTTAACAGCGCCGGCATGTACAGGGGCGTAAGAAGCAGTAAGGGATTACAGGAAGTTGCGATTTATAAATAGTTTATATTTGGTTTACCGGTTTGTACACATGAGAAAAGGAAAAGGGGCTACTTTTGTAGCTCCTTTATTTTGCAGTATAATCAGCAGTGCATGAAAAAATATGCCATTATAGTAGCAGGGGGCAACGGTACACGTATGGGTGCCGCCATGCCTAAACAGTTTTTGCTGTTACAACAAAAACCATTGCTTTGGTATACACTGGATACTTTTCTGAAGGCGTTTGATGATATTCAGATCATCCTTGTATTGCCCAAAGAAAATAAAGAAGAAGGTGTAAAAATTATTCAGACATTACATGCTGCAGCAAGAGTAACCATTACAGAGGGAGGGGTTACCCGTTTTCATTCTGTGCAGAATGGACTGGCTTCAGTTACTGAGCCGTCAGTGATCTTTGTTCATGATGGTGTACGTTGCCTTGTAACCAAAGACCTGATCCATCGCTGTTATGAGCAGGCAGTTAATAAGGGTAGTGCCATACCTGTTGTAACGGCTACAGACAGTATCCGCATTATGGAAGATGAAGACCATTATGTGGTGAACAGGAATAACGTACGTATCATTCAAACACCACAAACATTCCGGAGTCATTTATTGCTGCCTGCTTTTGAACAACCTTATGATGAAAGTTTTACCGATGAAGCTACCGTAGTAGAAGCTTCAGGTGAAACGGTTTACCTTGTTGAAGGCGAGTACGATAATATCAAAATTACCCGCCCCGTTGACTTGCTGATTGCTGAAAAGATTTTGTCAGAAAGAATCAATGCTTAAGTAAACGCAATGGCCATGGCAATCCATTGTAATGATAATGGAAATAAGGCTCATTAACAGCCCCGAACGATTCATAGAAAAATTTTACGCCTGGCAGGTCTGATCCCTCAAAATCAAAGATCAAGGCTTGATTTGCAAATTCGCGAATCAGACTGTCTAACAAAAAATGATTGGCTTCTTTATCTCTTCCCGCCGGAAGTGTGGTATTCATCAGGTTATAAATCCGTTTATTGTCTTTTAGGAAGAGTCCTATCGACAAAAATTCTCCCTGTTCATTCATCACTGATCTGGCAAAACATCGTTTCTCTTTCTGCAGCAACTGGCATAGGGAAGAAAATCTTTCATAATCCTTCTCTTTAATGCTTGCTATTCTTTCGCTGTAATGTAACCGGTAAAGCGCAATAGCTGATTCAATATTTGCATCAGTATAAACAAGGGTTGCCTGTTTTGCTTTTTTAATATTATCTCTCAGGCTTTGCTTATAATTCGAATAGATGGTTTCATATTCCGCAGAAAGATGGATGACCAGGTTGGTGCGTGTTACAACTGATACATGATCTTTCACAGTGAAATTTGAAAAATTAAAATGAATGTCTGCGTAGTGTACAAGGCCATGGATGCTGTTAAGAATTTGTACAACATCAATATCCGGGCAATTGCCTGTTAGGCCCAACTGCTGCGTAAAAGCAGGCGTATAGCCATAACGGATACCCAGCTTTGTTCTCCATGGCAAAGGCATTACCGCATCGTAATCATTAATGATTAACCCATGCCAGTTATCGCACATCGTGTTCAGATAATCGTAAGTTGAATAGATTAATCCATTGGCATTAGCTTCAATGCAGGCATCCCATTTAGTTTTATTGATTTGATGGGATGGTATGAGTTGGATAGTGTGTTTCACCATATGAAAAATACCGCAATATTTGCAGCGGTAAAAGAATTATTTGCCTTTGCCCGAGAGGATGATCCGCAATGTATGCATCATGATCTTGAAATCAAGCAGGAGAGAGGCGTTCTCAATATAGATCAGGTCGTATTCCATTCTTTCAATCATTTCATCCACACTGGATGCATAGCCAAACTGCACCATGCCCCATGAAGTTAGACCGGGCTTGGCTTTCAGCAGGTAACGGTAGTAAGGGGAGCGATTCATTACCTGGTTAATATATTCTCTTCGCTCAGGCCTTGGCCCAATCAGGCTCATATCACCTTTCATGATATTCCATAACTGCGGTAATTCATCAAGGCGCCATTTGCGCATTATTTTGCCCCAACGGGTAATACGCGGGTCGTTATCGCTTGATAATGCAGGTCCGTCTTTCTCCGCATCGGCCACCATACTCCTGAATTTATAAATGATAAAGGGCTTGCCTTTATACCCAATGCGTTCCTGCTTATAAATAATGCCACCTTTAGAAGAGAGCCATGTTTTAATCGCTATAAAAACAAGTAAGGGACTAAGTACAGCCAGACTAACTACCGATAATAAAATATCAATCAGTCTTTTTGCATTTTGCTGCCGCGAGGAGAGTGCACTGCTTTGAATATCTATCAGCATGGCTCCCAATACATTGTTGGTTTTAACAGAGCCCGCCAGGATATCCAGTGTATCGGGTACTAATTTTATGTCCACATCTTTTTCCGATAACCGGTTCACCAGCTCTTCGGTTAACTGGTTTTGTTTTTTGTCGAGTGCCAGTATCACTTTTTCAATATGATATTGATCTATTACTTTATCTGCCTGTTGAATAGTACCAAGGTTGGGGATCCATTTAGACAGCCCGTTCCTGTTATCATCCGTTGCACTGATGAAACCGATGGTTTTAAAACCCAGGTAACTGAAATTTTTATTCAGTTCTTTATAAAGCTTAACGGCATTCTGGGTATTACCTATGATCAGCGTATTGAAATATATTTTTCCTTTGATCAGGTTCTGCTTTACAAAATAAAGCAGCAGGCTCCTGCCGGAAAATACCAGCGTGAACTGGATCAGGAAATAAATACCAAATGCAGAAAAACTGTTGAAGACAGGATCTACAGGAAATATAAATAACAGAAGACAGCCAATGAAGCTGTAGATCAGCGTAGAACTTAGTTCATTTAACCTTGATTTTTCATAGAGTGATTGGTGATAGTTTCCTGCAAAAGCATACAATACCAGCCAGCCAGCGGCTATTGCCGGGATTGTTTCAAATAATCGGATGGAGAAATCAGCAGGCTGAAAAAACTGAAAAAAAAGAAGCAACCCTGTTGCCGAAAAAAAGTAGTCGCTGATGAGGTACCAGATGATATTATTTTTGCGTTTGCGCATGCAGATTACACCAGAATGCTGGTGCTGTTTATTTTTTCCAGGATCTTATGCGCTACTTCCATGGCCAGGTAACCATCTATCTCGCTTACTACTGTTGGTTGATTATGGATGATTGAGTTAACAAATGCTTCCAGCTCAGATTTAATGGCGTTGGAAGGTTGAATGTCCGGGTTGGCAATGGCAATTGTTTTTTTGCCGTTAGGGGTATCAATTTCGAAAGAAAAAACATTTTTATCATCAGGCTGTTTCAGTTTGATGATCTCGGTTTTCTTTTCCAGAAAATCTATGCCGAGGTAAGCATCTTTCTGGAACAAACGCATCTTACGCATTTTCTTCATGCTTATCCGGCTGCTGGTAAGGTTGGCCACACAGCCATTGTTGAATTCGATGCGTACGTTGGCTATATCGGGCGTTTCTGTCATTACCGCCACACCACTTGCCGAAATATTTTTTACATCACTTTTTACAAGGCTAAGAATGATGTCGATGTCATGGATCATCAGGTCGAGGATCACACTCACTTCTGTTCCTCTTGGATTGAATTGGGCAAGCCTGTGCACCTCAATAAACATCGGGTTCAGGTTCATATCCTTGATGGCAAGGTAAGCGGGGTTAAACCGTTCTACATGCCCTACCTGTAATTTGATGTTTGCTTCGCGAACCATGTTTACAATATCCTTGCCTTCCTGTAGGGTATTGGCCAATGGTTTTTCTACAAATACATGCTTGCCTTTCCGGATGGCCTGCATGCAAAGTGCAAAATGCTGATCGGTAGGAGCGATGATATCAATGATGTCGCAGGCATCAATTAATTTTTCTTCATCAACATACCTTTTAAGACCGTATTGTTCAGTAACGGCTTTTGCGTTATCATTATTAGGATCAAAAAAACCTACCAGTTTGATCCCTTCTATTTCTTTCCAGTTGTTCAGATGAAATTTGCCAAGATGGCCCACCCCAAAAACACCTACTTTAAGCATACGATTGGCTGTTTAATAGGCGGTAAATATAATTATTTGCTAAGCCTAAACCTGACGATATGCAAAGATGTGGATATTCTTCACCCGAATATGCCCATAAAACTACCATGCAAATGCCTCATGATCACTGATACCCGTCAGTGCACTGGTTTTTAGCAATGTTTCCGCGCAGGCGGCTGCATGCGTCAGTTCATATTGAAAAAAGAATTCCATCGTATGGATCTTGCTCTGGTAAAAGCTTTCCGGGTTTGAGCCGGTATCTTTTGCTGCCAGTTTCTGTGCTGCGGCAACTGCCATCTTCAGCCACTGCCAGCCAATCACGATGTATCCAGCCATTTCCATGAAAACAGTGGCATCGGCCAGGTAACGTTCTATCTCGCCTTTTTGGGCAAACTGACTCAGATGCTTTAATACTGCCTCCATCCGCTTCAGTTCCTGTTTTAATGTTGCTGCATAAGGTTGCAGTTCTGGGTAAGCAGATGCTTTGGTAATGGTGTCTACAATGGTTTCTGTCAACAATTGTAATGCCTTCCCGTTTTGCATGGTTACTTTTCTGCCCAACAGGTCCAGCGACTGGATGCCGGTAGTTCCTTCATACAAAGACATAATCTTAAGGTCGCGGTAATGTTGCTGTACCGGGAAATCGGTTGTAAATCCGTAACCACCCAATACCTGTATGGCCAATGCAGCAGAGCGACTGCCCTGTTCTGATGAATAAGTTTTTACGATAGGCGTTAAGATCTCCAGTAACAGAAAATATTTTTCTCTTTCTTCTCCCGATATAGCATGCGAAAGATCGAAGAGACGGTTGCATTCCATGCCCAGCGATAAAGCGCCTTCCGTAATAGCTTTTTGCGTAAGTAACATGCGTTGCACATCTGCGTGATTGATGATGAGCGTTGGAGGTTTGGATGGGTCTTTCTCGCTTAACCTTCTGCCCTGTGGCCTTTCTTTGGCATACTGAAGAGAGGCCTGGTATGCGGCCATAGCGACAGATGCGGCACTTTGTCCAACTGAGATCCTCGCTCCATTCATCATGTGGAACATGTATGATAATCCCTTGTGAGGTTCTCCAACCAGAAACCCCCGGCAATCATCGTTATCACCAAATGATAAATGGGTGGTGGCATATCCACGTTGCCCCATCTTCTGAAAATCGCCTGCACAATACACATCATTGAATGCGAGGTTGCCATCGGGTTCGGGACGAAATTTTGGAATGATAAAAAGCGAAATACCTTTCACACCCGCCGGCGCCCCATCAATACGGGCGAGGGTAAGATGTACAAAATTTTCACAGGCCTCGTGCTGGCCGCCGGAGATGAATATTTTTTGTCCTTTGATCTTGTAATAACCTGTATCAGTTGGCGTAGCCGATGTAATGATATCAGATAATGAACTGCCCGCCTGTGGCTCAGTAAGGGCCATGGTTCCCTGCCAATGACCTTCAAAAATTTTAGGCACATAGGTGTCAATCTGTTCTTTAGTTCCGAAATTGGTGATCAATCCCGCAGAACCTGATGATAGGCCCGTGTATCCTTCCACACCATTATTGGCAGCCTGGAATAAATGATGCCCGGTACTGAAGATCATCTCAGGCAATTGCAATCCACCATGCTCAAACAAAGCGCTCCCACCTATCCAGTGTTGCTCAGCGGCTTTCTGAATAATATTTTTCAGTTGCGGATGTGTGATCACTCTCCCTTTCCCGTCATACTTTGCAGGTGTTTCATCCATTGCTTTGAAGAAGGGAAACATTTCCTGTTCTGCCAGCAATCTGGCCGATTCAATGATCATCCATGCCTGCTCCGAATCTATATGCGAAAAACGTTCATACGTAAATAATTCTTCCACATGATGAACATCGAATAGTAAAAACCGCAGGTGCTGCATATTGGTAAATCGTGCCATGGGTGTTGAAGGTTAAAGTGGTAAAAAGTAAATAGAGTAAATAATGTTTATAAAGTAAAGAGGTATTTTATCATTCTCTCATTAAAACTATCTCGCGCTTCCTCCATCAATGGTTAAGCATATGCCATTTACATAAGATGCTTCGTCTGATGCAAGGTAGAGATAGCCATAGGCGATGTCAATGGGTTTGCCCCAATGGCCTGCGGGGATCATGGGGGTTAATTTTTGTTTTACTTCTTCGGGGATAGCATTGGTCATCTGGGTTTCGATAAATCCGGGCGCAATGCAATTGGCGGTAATACCAAACCTGCCTAATTCGAGTGCCCATACTTTTGTCATACCAATGATAGCCGATTTGGTGGCCACATAATTTGTTTGTCCGTAATTGCCCCGTAAGCCTACATTGGAAGAGGCAGAAACTATACGACCATAATTCTGTTCTTTCATATGATGTGCCACTGCCTGTGTACAATTAAATACGCCGGTGAGATTTACTGATAACACTTTGTCCCAATCATGCTGTTCCATTTTAAGCAGGGTTTTGTCTTTGGTAATGCCTGCATTATTGATCAGTATATCAATCCGTCCAAATTGTTTGATCACTTCTTCGGTGGCTGTTGTTACTTCTGTTTTCTCTGCCACCGATACTTTGCGAAAATGAGCCTTATATCCTTTACCGGATAAATTATTAGCTACTTCCCGCCCGCTGTCTGTAACATCCCAGATAATCACTGTGGCACCTTCTTTGGCAAATAGTTCAGCAGTGGCAAGGCCAATGCCTGCGGCGCCTCCGGTAATAATGGCAACTTTATTTTCTAATCTCATACGTGTGTTGTGTTAATAAAAATGATATAAAGGATAGCACGAATTATTTCGAATTACACGATGGATTGTTGTTTGTGTGGATTTTCTAAAAATTGCATTATCCTTCATTTTCGTGTAATTCGTAAAAAATTCGTGTTTAAAATAATTACATTATTAAACTGATGATCTCTGCTGCATATGCAGGCTTATCCAACCCTTCAATTTCCATCTGTATGTTCAGAAATAATTTTACAGCACCGTTGCCCTGCTCTTCAACATGCTGAACAGACGCATGTAAACGGATACGGCTCCCTTCTTTTACCGGTGTAATAAAACGTGCTTTGTTAATGCCATAATTAATAAATGAGTTCACATTTTTTATTTTGATCATCTGGTAAAGAAAATGCGAAGCCAGCGACATGCTCAGATAACCATGTGCAATTGTTTTACCCTCAGGCATCAATGTTTTCGCTTTTTCAACATCAATATGCACCCATTGAAAATCCAGCGTAGCTGCGGCAAAATCGTTGATCATTTGCTGGGTAACAGTTAACCAATCGCTGGTGCCAATTGCTTTTCCGATATGTTTTTTGATGTCTGCAAGGTTTTCAATTTCCAATGGCCCGGATAGTTTTGTTTCTTTCACAGCATCATCGGCGGCTTGTTTCTTAACAGCAGCTATTACAGGTTCTTCAACCCAGTTGCCCACTTTTACAATGGCTTTACCTTTTACTTTCCGGTCCATTAAATCCTGGATTGCCTGTGCGCCTTCTTCAAGTGCATATATTTTATGGATGGATTGTTTGATCTTTCCTTCGCGCAAAAAATGTAATAATTCGGCTAATTAATAATTTGAGGTGCTATGAGTAATAGTGAGCTAATCTGTATAGGAAGAAGTCTTTATCCCTTACGCCATAATTAGCGGTTATGAACCTTTGTATTTTGCTATTCATAGCTTCTGCTTT